>Ga0207684_10000346_pt1 | contig 64132 bp, 68 predicted proteins | sample KBSK5501metaG_FD_184342 | JGI IMG/M metagenome (GOLD analysis project Ga0207684, IMG submission 184342) | Corn, switchgrass and miscanthus rhizosphere microbial communities from Kellogg Biological Station, Michigan, USA - KBS K5-50-1 metaG... | ecosystem: Host-associated > Plants > Roots >...
GCTGCTGAAGGCACAGCGCTTGGCAGCCACCAAGACCGAATTCGTCGCTTTCCAGAAAGCCGCCTAGAATGCACATTTATCCAGATTCTCGTGCAGAGCCGATTTTATTGAGACTTCGGAAAAGTGGTGGGCAGTGCAGGACTCCTTGCCCAACAATCTGAGAATTCCCAATAAAACTGGCGAAATGACGGTTTCAGCCAGTGTTTACGCAGGGTTGGACCGTGTTCGCAACCTTAATCAAGGTAAGCCCAAGTTAGCCCTGATGCAAGCGAAATTCTGCAAAAAGTGTATCCAAAATGTATCCAGAATCCGCTCGACTTCAAAGATAGCATGCTGGGGGCGTCGGAGTCACCCAAGTCGCGACCACTCCCCGATCTTCGTGATGCGCACGCTCCCGTCTGGCTGCCCGCGCACTGAGACTCGATCCAGCCGAGCAGCCGCGTACAAGCCGGAGCGAAATCGGTTGCGGCTCCGCTCGTCCGTGCCGACGCCTTGAACGTCGAAGTGCTGACCGACCCTCAGCCTGTGAACATGGTCCGCCGATCTTGCGGTACTTGCGCGGTTGCTCAACTCGTGGACGGAGGTAGGAGTGTTTCAGCGAGATGCAGCGTTCGTTGCCGTATGAGGCATCGATTCCCTCGCTGGGGATTGTATCAAGTCCATGCCCCCGACCCTCTTCTTTTCCCATTACAATCTCATCGGACGAGAGGCATTCAACTCATGTCCGACGCGAAATTGCTGACCGTTTCGAAATACAGACTCCTCGTGGCTATTCGTTACTTGAACGCCAGCAGACTCCTGTTCGAGGGCATGAAGAAGCAGCTTGGTGTGAACAACTTCCATCTGTTGGTCACTCTTCGTAGCTTTATCGAATATCAACGCAGGGGAATCTGGTTTCTGGCTTGGGCATCGCAGGAAAAGTTGAATGTGGCTGAGAAGCTGACGTTTGACCAAGCTGGCAGCCCTAAACTCAGTCGCATGGACGAAATGATTAACGAAACTCTTGGGCTGGGCAAGGTCTCCTACCTCCTCAATAAGGTGCCTCTTGTGAACCAGTCTTTTTTGAACTGTTTACACGCCCTTACGCATGGCAATCCTATTTCAGTTCGAATGCTGGGAGTTGGCTTGGACAAGATTTTCCAGTCCGATAAGCTCCTCATCAGAGCCGAGATGGAATTGAACATGTTCCATACACTGGTTTATAGACGGGCACTCGGCGAAGAACTCAAGTCTGTTTGGGGTGCACTTGCCCCAATTCACAACCGTCCGGATGACGTTAAGCAGTTGGCGAAAGCTGCTGGCATGAAAGTGAAGAAGGCAGGCGGGCTAGAAAAGCTTTTGGGGCAACTCTCCTAACAACATCACACTCAGTGGTTCCGGCGGCTACCGCGCATCGAGGTGTCTGGCAGGGCTGTCAATTTGCTGGACGACACCAGCTAGGTTACTCATGGAATCTCCTTCGCCGGGGGGATTGTATCAGGCTGCTTGGTGAGCTAACTTGACTGACGCGATTGCAACAGGCTGGCGAGCAGCCCCGAGTATCGCATCTGCGGACGGTCGTTGCGAACGGCAATACCCAGAGCCTTCTTCTGTCCGATCAGCACGAGCAGTCGCTTGCCCCGCGTGATCCCGGTGTAGATGAGGTTCCTTTGCAAAAGCATGTAGTGCTGCGTGGCGAGCGGGATCACTACTGCCGGGAACTCCGACCCCTGCGACTTGTGGATCGTGATCGCGTAAGCCAGCGAAATCTCGTCCAATTCCCCGAAGTCGTACTTGACCAGCCGCTCGTCGAAGCGCACCGCGACCTGCTGCTCGACAATATCGACCCGCTCGACGATCCCTACGTCGCCATTGAACACGTCCTTGTCATAGTCGTTTTCCGTCTGGATGACCTTGTCGCCTGTCTGGAATCGCCAGCCGAACCGCTCCACGGTCGGCTGACCGGGTCGGGTTGGGTTCAATACCTTCTGTAAGGCTGTGTTCAGTTCGCGCACGCCCAGCGATCCACGGTTCATCGGGCAAAGAACCTGCACGTCGCGGATCGTGTCTAAACCAAACCGTTCTGGAATTCGCTCCTGTACCAGCTTGACCAGTGTCGCGACGATCTTCTCCGGGTCATCCCGCTCGACGAAGTGGAAGTCGGAACTCGGGCCGGCTCCGCGCATATCGGGCATCTGCCCTCGGCGGATGCGGTGCGCGTTGGTGATGATGTGGCTGCCCGCCGCCTGCCTGAAGACTTCGGTGAGCCGCACAACTGGTACGACTCCGCTTTCGATCAAGTCCTGAAGCACCGTGCCCGGCCCAACGGACGGAAGCTGGTCTACATCGCCGACCAGAACCAATCCGGCGCGGTTGGGGACAGCCCGCACCAGCGAGTGCATCAGCAACACGTCCACCATCGAGGTCTCGTCCACGACCAGAAGTCCGCAGGCGAGCGTGTTTGACTCGTTTCTGCTGAACCGCCCGGTTGCCGGATCAATTTCCAGCAGGCGATGGATCGTCTTCGCTTCCAAGCCCGTGGTCTCGGAGAGCCGCTTCGCCGCACGTCCAGTCGGGGCGCACAGCAGGCACTTCACGCCCTTGGCACGCAAGATCATCAAAATCGAGTTCACGAGCGTCGTCTTGCCTACCCCCGGTCCTCCGGTGATGACAACCACACGGTTCGCTAACACCGTCTTCAGCGCCTCGCGCTGGCTGGGCGCGAGCGTCTTGCTCGTCCGCTGCTCGCACCACGCGACCGCCTTCTCGAAATCAATCGTCGGATAGATAGGCTCCGCTTCGGCTAGGCTCTTGATCCTCGCCGCGATGCCCTCTTCCGCCCGCCTGAGATGCGGCAGGAAGACCAGTGGCTCGCCGTCGATCTCCTCCAGCAGCAATGAGCCACTGGTGAGCATCTGCGACAACGCCTGCTCGACAGTCCCTTCGGGCACCTCCAGCAGCTTCACTGCCGCCAGTTTGAGCTTCCCGAGCGGCAACGCACAGTGCCCGTCCGAGGTCGCTTCCAGCAGCACATGGTCGATGCCCGCCCGTGCCCGGTTCAGCGAGTCTCGCGGAATCCCGACCTTCTGAGCGATCTGGTCGGCGGTTGCGAAGCCGATGCCATAGATGTCCTTCGCCAGCATGTAGGGATTGCTCCGCACCTTCTCGATTGCCTGCTCGCCATACGTCTTGAAGATTCGGACTGCTCGGCTGGTGCTGACACCGTGGCTGTGCAAGAACAGCATGATCTCGCGGACTTGCTTCGCCTCCTGCCACGCATGCGCGATCCGCTCCCGGCGCTTGGGACCGATCCCGTCCACCGATTGGAGTTCGGCGGCTCGGTTCTCGATCACGGCTAGAACCTCGGCTCCGAACCGCCCAACCAGCTTCTTCGCGAGGATCGGTCCGATCCCTTTCACCAAGCCGCTGCCGAGATACCGCTCGATCCCCTCGGCGGTGGTCGGCGGCACGGTCTTCATGGTGCTCGCCTTGAATTGCAGCCCGTGCTCCTTGTCCCTGACCCACCAGCCCTCCGCGCTCAGCCATTCCCCTGCGGTCACCGAAGGAAGCGACCCGACGACCGTCGTCTCCTCCCGCTGCCCACGTGCTTTCACGCGTAGCACACAGAAGCCGCTTTCGTCGTTGTGGAAAGTGACCCGCTCGATCACACCGGAGATTTCCTCGGTCGCGGGTCTGCGTTCAGGGATTGCGGCATTCATCGGTTGGGAGTCATTTTCCCATGGGCGGGCTTGGCATTACTCGCGAGGAAGCCGAGTTCGGAGCGATTTGGCTGGGGCGGCGGGGTTCGGATCGGCGGGCGCGTTTCAGACGCGTGGGAAGCCTTTGTGACCAGCTTAGCGGATGGTTACGCGGCTTGGGCTTGACGCTGCTATATCTGGCGGTGCGATTCAAATGACGCAGGCTGAGTTCTCAGTAGGCATCTCGTCGTAAGTCCGACCGTCGAGCTTCCTCCCATTCTTCGATTTACGCCCCCGCCGACTGCTTGAATGAGGACTGAGAAATGGGCTAAGGTTTGCGCTCCGCACCCACTAATGTTACGGCGATCACGCACTTCTCTGAGGAACGGTTGCGCCAAGCGTGGCGAGTTCCGTTCTGGATCACGCAATCACCCGCTTTGAGAAGAACCTCAGCCCCATCATCCAATTCGAGGTACACCTCCCCTGAGACAATGACGTCGAAGTCCACCGTATCGGTAGTGTGCATGCCCGGATGATCCATTTCCATAACATCAATCAATCCCGGCAACTTCTGTTGAATTTCTTCGAGAGCGGAGGCTGTGCCTATCTGATCGACTCTCGTCCTCGCATCCGGCGGTATAGTGAAAAAACCGAAGCGGAAACCTTTTGTTGGCGGGAAATAGCGAGGATGCGGCGGTGCAGTTCCGTCGCACGGTAGTTCTGGGATGGAATCGCTTCCCCATAAGCAATGAAACTCGTACCCCGGAAGCAGGGCGAGGCTTATAGGCTGAACAGGCGTGTCGCGGATAATGACCGACTTGCCGGATTTGTTCTGTCCGGTCACCACGCAGTGAATGTCCATAAAGCCTCCAAAAAGCACGACGCATTATAAGTAACTGCTGGACGAAGGGCGCAAGCGCGTTCTGCTGATCGCACCGAGCATTCTCGCGGCACGCAAGCTGGCGCAGTACGACAGCGGGGTGCGAGTTCCTGCTACCGTTGCTGCCATAGCGGATGGAGTCCGCTGGGCAGAGCGGATCATGGAAGAGATTGATCGGCGTCACCCCGTGAAGCAACGAAGCGGATAGAATTACGCGGAGTATGGCTGAGTTCAAGGACGCAATCCGAGCCGCAGGCGGAAAGCTCGAATATCTCCACCAGCCTGACGGACGACTTGCCTACAAGATTTCCAGCACCTCCGGCAGCGGTATGCGTGCTATGTACATGGTCGCCGTCAGCATGGACGGTACGCATCTTCTCGACACGGTCCCTGCGGTCGGCATCGGAGGCACGGCGGTCTACCCGCAGCCGTCAGTCGTCGCTTACGTCCAATCGGATGAGCAAGGAATGTGGGGGCGGAATTGTCCCGCGTGCGAACGCTACTTCAGAACGACTCACATTCACAACGGAAGCGTCTGTCCCTACTGTGCGGAGGCCGCGCCGAGCCTCACCTTCATCTCGAAGGCGCAGCGGGTCTACATCGCCGCGAGTTACGACGCATTCGGACGGGCGATGGTGACAGGTAAGGATACGTCGCTCGACCTCGCTGATGTCACGGACGCAACCCCGGCGTGGCACTATTCGGAGGAGAAGCAACAGGTTCACTTCAAATGCCAGACCGATGGTTGTGGCGCGGAGACAGACATCCTCGGTCGATACGGCTACTGTCCGCGCTGCGGTCGCACGAACGCACGGCCTGCGTTCAACGAGTCGATGGCGCGGATGCTCACCCGCTGGGAAGAGACAGACAAGAATGTCAAAGACAAGAACGCACGCGGCGAAGTGTGGGAAGACCTCACCGTCAAGTCGGTCACTGAGTTTGAAGCTCTGGCGAAACACCTTCGTCGCAAACTTCTCACCTTCCCGATGACTCGTAGTCGGAGGGAGGCAGTCGAGGGGTTGAATTTCCAAAGTCCATTGCAGGCGGACGAAGCTCTGCGGCAGTGGTTCGACATCGGCGTCTTAGCATGGAAGGGCAACGCGACGATTCCGCCGAGAGCCGTCAAACAATCGGATTTTCCATTCCTCAGGAAGATGGTTCAGCGTCGGCACATCCTGATTCACAACGGCGGCGTCGTAGACGAAGATTACCTCAAATTGAGCGGTGACAATCAGGTCCGGCTCGATGAGCGAATCAGAATCGCGAGCAACGAGGCGAAACATTTCGTCGAGGTCATCCGCGAGATGGGACTCAATCTGCTTGACGGAGTCGAATTCGGTTTCGAGGAGGCGTGATGATTGATGAGACGCAACTCTCCTACCAACGCGGCATGCTTGTGGAGTTCAGATTGACCCTCGGAGGTGGACCCAAGAGATGTCGCGGACTGATTCTCAACACTGCGGTGCTCATGGGGAAGGCAGCGAGACAGGTCTGGATTCTCGACATGGATGACCCGACGCCACAACTCGAAGCGCAGTGGACGAAGAAGAAATTCATAGTGCCGGAGGGAGACATCCTCTGCATCATTCCCAACACCGTCATCGGTGGAGAGACGCTGCTCCGCGACAATCCAGTCTGCTACCCTATCCGCGACATGCACGGTGAAAGAGAAGTCCCAGCAGTCGAGGTCACAATTCCACTCCCTCGCGCCAACACGGCACAAAAGGAAGACGCTAAATCACCTACCAATAAGGCGTAACCGCAACATGACCTTGGACGAATTCCGCCAATCGCTCACTGCGACCGATCCGCCAGCCGGACTCACTCACGCCCTCGCCGGGTTGTGGTGGGATGCAAAAGGCGATTGGACGCGAGCGCACGAATCCGCGCAACAGGACGAAGGCGTCGAGGGATCGTGGGTGCATGCCTACCTCCACCGCAAAGAAGGAGATCAGAGCAACGCCGCCTACTGGTACAACCGGGCAGGTAAGCCCGTGTGCCGGGAGCCGCTCGATGCGGAATGGGTCAGCATCGTGGAGGCTTTGCTGGGTAGGAATAGTAGTCGTATTACGTGACGACCCACACTCGCATCTGACCGAAAGACCGCTCCGTAACGATGTTTCTGCTTCCTGAAGAATGCTAGGGACTTTTTTCCATTCTGGTATATCCTCGACCTTCAAAACAAATAGGACGTTGTTTCGGTTTATCAAACCAACAATGCAGCCTCCCATCACATCCCGTCGTCCTGAGGACGCCGAGCTTTCAAGAAAACACGAAGAGCTAACGCAACTGCAAGCTCGCCTTGCAGACCTTGAACTCCAACTTCTTACCCTGCGTTTGGAATTAAGCGATTTCGAGAACCTCTACCACAAGAAAGTGGGGCCACTCTATGCAGAGCTAGACGAGGTGGAGGCTCAGATCGCTGAAAAACATGTTCAACGTGAACCTCTTAGCAGCGAAGCGGCAGAGACGGCCAGCAATGCCAGAAACAAAGCAGAAGAATCACGCCGTGTTGTGGATTCGGTTCTGAGCCTACCTCCTCCAATTGAACGGTCACAAACTCTCAAAGACTTGTATCGAACGGCTGCCAAGAGCCTCCATCCTGATCTGTCGCGGGACGAGACGGACAGAGCAGTTCGTGAACGTCTGATGGCCGAGGCAAATCTAGCTTACGAGAAAGGTGACGAATCTAAGTTGCGCGAGATTCTTGAAGAATATGACAGCAATCCAGATTTAGTTGCAGGAAACGATGTTGGAGCCGAATTGATCAGAACCATTCGTCGGATTAGCCTCGCATCTTCAAAGATCAAGAAGGTCGAACGGGAAATTGACGACGTTAACAATTCAGAGATCGCTAAGCTCCGAGTGACGGTCAACGAGGGCAAACGCAATGGAACTGATGTCTTGGGGCAACTAGCAGAAAACCTGAAGAGGAGAATCCAAGAGAAACGGCAACATCTCAATTCTCTATGAGACTTTACGATGTCGACTCCTGCGCCAAAAGACGAGATAACGGCTCTTGTGATGAGGTCAGCCCATGAGCTTGCCACGCGGTCTTCACTGGTTGTGCGTGGTCTACGAGACATAACGAATGGATTTCAAGAACAATCGGTCAAAACTCCTGAGGAGCATGCTCAGCAATTGTTCAATCAGGGCAGATTTGAGGAAGCGGTTTCAATTTGCAATACGGGGCTGAAGGCAAACCCCAAAGACGAGTGTCTCTGGCTGATAAAAGGTATGTGCTTTTCCAGACAGGAAAAATATGACGAGCTATTGCGCTGTGCAATCCCGCTTACTGAGATTGACCCAAACAACGCTCGTTACTGGTTTCTTGCCGCCCAAGTTGCTCATCGTCTTAATAACCCTGACGAAGAATTAAATTTCTGGCGACGAGTTCTTGAGATTGACCCTGATTTCAAACGGGCGTGGGCGGCCATTGGAGATTGCCTTCTTGTGCTTGGAAATCCTGAAGACGCGGTTCAGGCATTTGATTCGGAATTAAAACTTAACCCCTCGGATGATTACTGCCTGTCACGAAGAGAAACTGTTCTCGCGGTAATGTCGAAAAAAGAGCATCAACCAAAAGACCGAACCACGGCGTTAATGGTTAGCCTACTTGGCTGGTATTCGGACGCGTTCGATGGCAGGCAACTTGCAAAGTACACAGAAACGCGGCATCTCAACCTAATTTGCCAGATAACCAACATATCGAAAAACGAATGCTTGTTGGGGAAAGAAATCTCGATGTCGCGCCGACGCACTAAAGAAACAGGAGAAATGACTTGGTTCGCAGACGCTTTAATCTTAGAAGACAATTGTTTCAAATTGCCGCTGAGGATTGCGCCATATTCCGAAGTCGATCCTATCGAAGTGGAATTAACTTGGACGTGCCCATTAGACAAGACTGATCCAGATTGTGTCGAGGAATTGTTCGATATGTCTTGGGAAACCGTAGGCCGAGATGACCAGTTCGGCACGCTCATAACATTTGTGGGGTGAGTAATGCCGACCAAGACCAACGACAAGTTCAAATGCCCCAAATGTGGCTCTGGGCGAACAAAGCCTTTGTCAATCGCCATTGCCGGCGGAACTCGTCGGAGGAAGACAATCGGGCTTTCCAGACGCTCTCTCTGGGGGTCGAGCAGCACCTATAAATCGGACTTGGTTTCGAGTCTTCCCCAACGACCCTCAAATGGTGGAGCATACGTCTGCATGTTTCTCGGTGTTTGCGGGTTGGTGCTGGCACTCGTCGTTGGCTCGAATGAAAAGGGTGCGGAGGGATTTGCTGTCGCAGTTGGCTTGCTCGCGCTTCTACTCCTGTTGGGCGGGATTCGCCTGAAGAAAGCTCCCGAACAACTAGTCCAAGCTCAAGCGAGTTGGGACAGACGTTGGATGTGCGCTAGATGCGGCAATCAGTGGGAAGCCGCAGAATAAACTCTTTCTGAGCTTATGAAGCAGCATCTCTGGTCAAATCCGAAACTAGAGTGGGAAGGGTTTCAGCCAGTTAGCTACTGGTTCGATCAGAAGGTCTGGGACCTCCCGTTAATTGAGAAATCGACGGGTGGCGACCCGAATACTTCGGCAACAGTCGGGAGTATCTACCAGAAGTTGGAAGGTAAAGAACTTACCAAGGAATCCCGATCCTTTGGAGGGATTGAAACAGAGATTGAAACAACCGATGGCATCAAGTTAGTAGTAAAGGGCCCAGACTTCAACCGCCGTATTCTGGAGACGATGTTGTCATTTCGAGCGGATGGAATAAACCCCTTCAATGTGATTTTGTTTTACTACGACAAGGATTCTTGCCGCGAAGACCCTCAGAATTGCTTCAGCTTCTTTGTGGTTCACGAAGATAAAATCGTTCGGGAACGACTCTCATTTTTCGATCATTCCAATAGCGGGTTCGATCCATCCACGTTCGCAAAGCACGATCATTCCGAGCGTATATGGTTCGATGAGCCTGAGTGGGATGTGGCACAGACAAGATTCTGGTATCGCAAGTTCTATTCAGAAACACGCACGGGGCAACTGATGGTGCTTCGCCCTGACAACCCTCTATTGTTTTTCTACGAAGATCGTACTGCTCCAGACATCATGGGAGCACTGGGCGTGATTGGCCGTTCCTTGAATACGGTTCGGTTGCTTCTGTGGGCATTGGTGATACTAACGATCATTGGTTTCATCCTGCGCTGGAGGTGAGAAACTGGCCTCGACAAACCACGGAATCAGAATGATCCAAAGACTTGCAATGTCGCTTCTCCTAGCCTCGGTCGCAACACAGCAGGCAGCTTGGGGATAGGGTAATGACGGACACATACGTGAAGTGCTGCCGCAGAGAAACTGCCGTCAAACGTACCAGCATTCCTGCGAAGGGCAGCACTGTTTATTGCTCAGTCGTTTTGCGCGATTTCAGCATCAAGGTTTCAATCAAGCTGACCATCGCCATTGTGTCCTGTCCGCAGTACGCCTTCAACGCCTCTGCGATGCGGTCCCGCTCGTCACGACCCAAGCTCCGGCCTGTCAGCGACTCCCATGCAAGCCCAGCATCCTGCCCGTTCCCGACTTCCATCCCCGCATAGGTTAACCCCGGCACGAGCGCAGGCAAGACCGATTTGATCGAATACGACCCGGTGTATGCCGGATGATACGTGTGCTCCCGCACAACGGGCAGCAGGTCGAACAATCGGGCTTGAATGACGTTGATCCGCTCTGCATATTCAGGCAACCACGCTGCAAGGTCGGAGAGTCTTTGCGACTCGAACGATGAATAAACGACGATGCTGCCACGGTCGCCGAGCACACTGCAAACCGAGGAGATGAACTCGTGCCGAGGATCGTTGGCATCTGTTGCTAGAAATTCGTAGTGCTCTGGCTCCGCGCCCGGTCGTCGCTGCACATGCACCGACCACTGGAATGGGAGGTGGTCGTAAGGGCGCATCCCTGCGAAGGGTGGAAGTGCCCGATTCACGGTCTCGAAGTCGGCGAAGTACAACGGATACGCCAGCCCATCCAACACACCATGAAGCTCCCGGCTGAACCACGGCTCCCCGGTCTGCACGCTCGTCGCGGCACGTCGTTGAATGTCGCTCAGCGGGTAGTCGGCGGGGATGTCGCGGATCGACTGAATGTCCATATCCTCAAGCTCCTCGACGGCGCTGGCGTGGATTCTTGGCAGCCGGAGCACATGGTCATCGGGGATCGAGTGATTGCAGCGCTCGTAAAATTCGCAGGTGACCGGGTCGGTGCACTGCCGACCGGGCGCGATGTCGGGCGGCTGCGGCATGGCAAGAACAGTGAATTCCGACCGTAGCTGGAACGCGAGCTTAGGCTGAAGCCGCTCTACTCGCCGGGTCAGATTGCGGATGCGGAAGAGTCTTCGCGGGTCGATCTCGCCGCCATCGAAAACGTAATTCCTGTTAATGTGCGCGAGACAGACTGATGCTACGTCCACCCCAGAGCGCGAAACCACGCGGTGCTGGATCGCGATGTCTTCCATGTGATGATCTTTCTGATCGGTTGTGGATTTGACTTCGATCAAGCGCCAGCGACCGTCTTTCCGACGATGAAGCACATCAACGCGCACGAGAACACCGCCGTCCTCAAACACTCCCTCGAAGATCGCCGGGATTTCGCGGTTCGCCACTAGCTCGCGAGTTGTGCGGATCGCCTGATCGAGACTGCGCTCGCAGACCTCCATTCCTCCGGGGAAGAGACTGCGGGCGAGCATGCCGACTTCGTGTCCCTGCCGGATGATCGCCTCTAACGCAGCATCGGGCTGGGTCGCGAGTTCCGGCTGATGGACTTGCAGGTAAAGACGCTTGAGGCACTGTACGCCTGAAACGAATTTTGATTTGCTAATCCTCACCGCAGCGCCTCCTCGTATGTTAAGGGCTTCACCTCAACCCCGCCTTCACGACGCGCAGATAAAGTTCTGCCGCGTCATCGAAAAGTCCCTGCTGCATGTAGATTTCCGCCAGCAGTTCGAGGTTCTCCGGCGTCGGCTCCGTTTCAGTCAGCTTCATCATCAAGGCAGCCGCTCTCACCGTCTTTCTTTGCGACAAGTAATATCGAGCGAGTTCCTGAATACTCATTGCTCCTCGCGCCAGTTACCGGGCACAACAAACGTGTCGTAGCCGTTCTCCACACGTTTGTTCCTGTGGTCTTCCGCTTCGAACATATCGAAGGTTACGGCAACGTTTCGGCTCCTGATCTCACCGTCCTCGTCAAGACACAATGTCCGCAGCACGAACACATGAACATAGTCCATCAATCTCCCTCCTGCTGGCATGGCATCCGCGCTACGCTTCCCTGCTACGCAGCCACGAGACAAAAATCGGCGAGAAGGTGCAGAAAGGGAGAACACTGACGAACAGAAGTCCACCGAGATCGAATTTCCAAACCACGAAGAACAGCACAAGTTCCGCGAACATCGAGAAGAAAAGAGCAAAGAACATCCAGCCGACTGAACGTGAAAGCATGTGCAAGTAACCACCATGGTCTTCACGCCATTCATGGACTGAATACCCGGCTTTCTTCCACAGCCGCCTGCTGTGAGCTACTGGGCTGACGAAGATCATCCAAAAGGCGCATCCCCACGGGCCGCCCCAGAAAGCCACCTCGGCGAACAGGTAGTTGTAGCTCGTGGGGTGCAACCAAATGATAAAAGGCGTAGCCAAGCTGAAGATGGGGAACACCGTCAGCAAGGGAACGAAAATCAGGGTGTAAACCGCGAGCGACAACAGATGACGAAAAATCGCGCTAATCATCGTCCGTTTCCCTCCAATTGGTATTGGGCAGCACTAGGCATACTGTCGTCCGGTTTTGCGGCGGATGCCGATCCTCGACACGCGGAAGAGTCGCAGAGTTCCCGCAGCCGCTCCTTATAGCGCACGACCAACGCCGACACGGATTGGATCGCTTTTGCCGCTTTGCACAGTTCCTTCTCGATCCTGTCGATTTCTGGAAATGTCCGGCGCAACTCCTCGTTGAGCACCACGTTTCGCTCCAGCAGGTCGAATCCTTCAACTCGCATCCTCTCGAAGATGGGACGTAGCAGGTCGAGATCACGAACGATCCACTGCCGAGTCGTCCTTAGCAGCCAGATTCCGTCCGTGCGTCTCCACCGCTCCTCTCGGTCAACCTGCCGAACTGACTCTCCTCTCGGGTGACCAGCGCGGCGACGCGTATCGACCGCTCCTTGGCATCGCGCACCAGCTTCTCGATGTCGCTTCCGGCGACCGCAGACTTGTCCTTACAGTCGATGAGAATCTTTGGCTCGAGAGGATCGCCGTTGGTGGCGCGGTACGCGAGAATGAAATCGCCGTTTCGCGGCAGCTTGTCGCTTATCCAAACCCCAGCCCAAGTTCTCGCCTCCTCTGAAAACTCCATCTCCTCGCGTTTGCCCACGCGGGCTACCTTCGATAGTTCCGACTCCAGTGCTTGGTTGCGCTCACGAATCTCAGCGACTTCCCTCAACGAATCTTCAACGCGACGGGACAGGGTTTCCTTTTCGGAGATAGCAAGACGCAGTTCATCCTTGTGCCGCTCCCTAATCTCGGCAGTGCGCTTGGCGAGTTCCGTCTCGAAGCGAGACCAACCGTTCTGGTAATCGTTGGCGTGCCGTTGCTGTAGTAGGCGAAACGCTTCCTCGGCAGAAAGCTGAGCGACGCGGGCGAAGTCTTTAACGCCGAGACGGTCAAGAATCTCTGCGCGGGTCAGTTCGCCTTCGCCAGAACAGAGAGGGCATTCTATTACCTCGGGCGATACGGATCGCATAGGCATGCTTCCTCCTCGTTAACAGAGTGGGAGGAACTGAGACCGCAGGGGAGTGGTGAGTCGGCGCTACTTATTACGGTTGATCAAAAGACCCGGATCGCTCGTGTTGGTGGAGATGAGATTCCCGCGCCCGTCGCGTGTCGTGTGAAACAGGTCACTGGTGCGCCCGCTGATTTCGTTGTGCTCGTCTCGGACGACATCAGATGTGCCGCCGCTGTAGCCGCTCGTGATCGACCCGATGATCTTGCGGTTTCCGTCGCGAACGTAGTCCTTTTTGAGCATAGAGTCCTTCCCTCCACCATAGGTATACAGAGCACCCGACAAAATCGTCTGGTTTCGGACGGAAATCTTTGGTAATCACGCCCGATTAGGTAGCCAAATTTCGAAAGCCGACTGTATTACTGAAGCATGCGAGAGTGGGGCATCCGCGAGCTTATGGCAGAGCAGCGGGCACGGGCGCGTTCCGGCAACGTTGCGGAGCGGTTCGCGGCGGCTCTGGTGATCCCCGGCGTGCTCGCAGGACGGCTACGTCAACTCAGCGATTTCCGCCTCGGCTGGCTACTGGAGCACGAAGTCTGTTCCAACTTGAGCGTACTCGCCCCCGAGTTGACCGTCTGCATGGAGGCTGCTGATCGCCTACTGCGACATCGTGCAATCAAGCTAATCCCACGCAGACGCTCTATTGCATCGCGGCGTGGCGAAGGCGAGCACATTCTTCATGTGGAGTCTGCACTGTATTGGGCACGCATCCCTCACCTGCTGCTTCCGTTCCAGCGTGACAAGTTCGCCAGCAACACATTCATGGTGCCATGCGCCTCCGAAGCTAGAGATTGTTTGCGCCAAGCGGGATTTCGAGAGACTCCCCGGTCTCCCACTGTGCTCCTTGACATTCAGACGGGGCGTTCGATCCGATTCTACGAAGACAGAACTGGATTTCCCCCAATTTCCGAGGAGGAACTGAGCAGATGAAGAGAGCAGCCTTGTACGTCCGCGTTTCGACTCCCGACCAACACGTCGAATCTCAGTTGTACGATCTTCGAGAGTTGGCGGCACAAAGAGGATTCGAGGTTGTCCACGAATACGAAGATCGAGGTGTTTGTGGCAAGAAGGCACGCCGTCCGGGTCTCGACGCCCTCATGGCGGACGCGCGAAGGAAGAAGTTCTCCGTCGTGCTGGTCGCGGCTTTCGACCGCATTGCGAGGAGCACTCGGAACTTTCTGCAAGTAGTGGACGAACTGGACAGTCTGGGGATTGAGTTTGTCAGCCGCAGGGAAGGCGTGGCGACGGGGGATGCGATGGGGCGTCTTTTCGTGACGATCATCTCGGCGATTGCAGAACTGGAAAGGTCACTCGTCGTGGAGAGAGTGAAGAGTGGGATGCGACGGGCGAAGCTGGAAGGACGCCAGATCGGAAGATCGCGGCTCGATGTAAACCGACAGCAGGTGATTCAAGACCGCCGTTCCGGCATGTCGCTGACGCAAGTCGCAAAGAAGCACAGCATCTCCAGAGCTTCGGTGTGCAGGCTCATGAAGGAAGCGAAGTGCGACCACGCATCCCCAGCGGTCGCCACAAGCATACCGGAGCAGGCAAGCGCGGTGGGCGCTGCCCGGTGAACGGCGAGGAGGACTGATGAACGAGTCGATGCTCGATGAGCAGTTTGTCACGACCGCAGAGGAGATCAAGGAAGCCCGCGAGGCTTTGATCGTGCTTGGGAAGGACATCGCACGGCGCAAACTGGACGCCGAGTTCAACGAGGCACAGATCGTCTTCGCGAACGCGAACGCCCGCATGGAGCTTGCGCCTCCGGGCGACGACGAAGCCACCAAGGCAGCCGAGGCTGCGAACCGTCGCTTGCTGGCGCTGTTCAAGAAGCACTGGAAGAAGGACGAGGGGCTGCTGTTCCAATGTTACCGCGAGTACAAGAAGCGCCTTTGCTATCACCACAAGGCGGAAGGCTAATCGTGGTTGATAAACAACAGCAGATCGAGATGATTGGCAAAGTCTTTGTTGTCACTTGTGGTATTCGGCGATGCCTGATTTGCGACCGCGTGTTCACTCCGACAAGGGCTGCGAATCATGCCACGAACCTTTGCCATCCGCTCAGTGCGGGTTCGGAGCCGGACGAAGGTACACTGATCCGTGCTCTCCACTCCTCCCGCCGATAGAGTCTTCGTGCTCACTGGGGCCGGAGTGAGCGCCGAGAGCGGTATACCGACGTTCCGTGGCGTCAATGGTCTCTGGCGGCACTACAGGATCGAAGAAGTCGCCTCGCCGCATGCGTGGCGTCGCGATCCCCGGTTGGTCTGGGAGTTCTACTCCATGCGTCGCCGGGTCGCATCAGCGGCAAAGCCCAACCCGGCGCACTTCGCCTTGGCGAAGCTGGAGGAGAGCTTGGGAGACCGCCTGCTCCTCTGCACGCAAAATGTGGATGACCTTCACGAGCAGGCTGGATCGAAGCGCGTCGTCCACATGCACGGCGAACTCTTCAAAAGCCGTTGCGACAGATGCAGCCGACCCCCGTTCCGCGACACTAATATCTACGAACCACCCGCCGAGATTCCCCGATGCGACTGCGGATGTCGCATTCGACCGCACATCTGTTGGTTCGGCGAGGTGCCGTTCGAGTTGGATCGCATCTTCGGCGTACTGGGCGAATGCACGATTTTCATGGCTGTAGGCACGTCGGGCGTGGTCGAGCCAGCCGCCAGCTTTGTCGCCCATGTAGGCGGTCGTGCGCGGACGATCTACGTCGGAGCAGAGGAGCCTGCGAACGCATCAGCGTTCACCGAGTGTCATTTGGGGAAGGCTGGAGAAGTGCTGCCATTAGTGGCGGATTCTATTCAATGACGAGCAGAGCGGCAGGGCACCGCTGCCGATGCAGACCTAATTCGACTAACAAAGTAGTCTCGTATCTTCGCATGGCGCTTGCCATCCAGCACAAATTCTTGTCCGCGACTTACGGACTGAAGCGCGATCTTGTCCCCTTCGCGATCCCATCGCGCTTCGTTGCCGTGGTACGAGAGGTCACGTTTCAAGAACAGCGATTCGAATGTATCCGGCAATAGCCACTGTGAGCGCTTTCCATCATTCCTCGTGAGCACGATTCCTTCCCGTTCCGTTTGGAAGATGCCAGCCTTCAGACCCGATAAGGAGGACACGTAAATCCTGTTTGGGCGGTCTTCATCCTCGAAGAACTGAACATGCGGGTGATCATTCAGTGAGTGGAGACCCTTCGGCAACGGTAGCGAATCAATCACGTGCCCGACCTCCAACCATCCGAACACTATGTGGCGTCCATGCACATCCTGCGGATCAAACGTCAGTTTTCCATTTTGTTCAATCGTCCTTCGGAACCATCCGAAGAACACAAAGAGATCGCCGATTCCCACACCTTGGTTGATAAGGTGCCCTGCGGCAGCGCCGGATTGACCGAATGCGGGTCTCCAGCCCGATGGACGAGAAGTCACCGCATCGCGCCGGAGGTCTGGATCAAGATGTGCGAGTCGATTTGACCAGCGCGGCTTCAGTTCTCTGATGATCTGCTGGAATGAACGAGTTCCAAAGTGGACGTCCGAGTACGAAATGCCGCATCTGTAGGGTATAGGGATGGAGCAGAGGCATCCGCACGGCAGAATCGGGCTTGCCATTTTGCCCGACAGGGCACCACTGTCGATTCCTTTCCTGCTCAAGATGATTTTCATTCGACCACTCGCCCTCGTGTCTGTCTTAGGTTGCTGGTGATTTCGATAGCTCCATATACTCATTCGCACCCACAGTCCTCAGCACCAGCCGCACCGGAAACGGGAACCGCTTTCGCGTAGGATCACGCACGACCTTCGGTGCGAAAAGCTGACATTTCTTCCCGCGAGCCTTTAGTTCGCAGCCGCCCGCCGCAAGGACGTTCTTCACCCACTCCGATTGGCTGCTGTACGTGAGCGCGATGATGAAGCCGCTCGATGCTCGAAAGACGTTTACCGGGGTTCGGTAGATTTTGCCCGATTTTCGACCCACATGCGTGAGAATGCCGAAGCCCGGCAGCCAGCCAGCGAACAGGCTCGTGATCCGGTTGGTGAAGGCAATGTTGATCTTCGCCAGCCATCGCTTGCGGAAGCGCATCATGAGGACGCCTGAGGCAGCGATGGCGATGATTATGATGGCTCCGACGATCATGGCTCTCTCTTCGTGACTTTATGAGACTAACCTCCGCGCTAGGTGATGGGGCAGCCCTAGCGCATTAACCGCGCTCATGACGGACGACATTGAACTTTTCATCCTCCGCTGGAGGCTGAAAATACGCATTGATGGCTTCGAAATCCGCAGTCGTTGTCCAAGGAGTGCCCTCAGGTAGCCCCACGCTTCGCTCACGAAGCTGACCTTTGCACAACGCGTCTGATGCGTCTACGAAGTACAATTCATGGTCAACATTCGCTCGCTCAATCAGTTCGCGAAACCACGCACGCTGCTCCCTCGTGTTCGCGGGGAAATCGAGCACGACGGAGATACCCTTTGACAGGAGGGCGCAAACGTGTGGCGTCAGCGCGTTCTTCAACCGAGAAGAGCACTTGACGAATGCCGGAATGTCGGTTATCTCACCGGGAAACAGGACATCCAAGAAATCATCTTGCACAAGAAGGACAGCATTTTCTCGGTCGGCCAAATCTCTTGCGAGAGTGGACTTGCCTGCTGCCATCTTCCCGCAGAAGAAGATCAACTTCGTTGAGGTACTCATGCTTTTTTGCGCCTGTCTTAGAAATGTCTCACTTCTTTTCTTCTTCCTGCGTGCGGCATTCAAGCACGTCAAGCCAGATCAGGCGATGCCGAGACCTTCAAACCAACTCACCGCTACGAAAGCGTCGGTGTGCTCACTCCACGCACGCACTTCTGCTTCGTTGCGCCTAAGCTCAGTATGCCCCCTAAGCTCCAAGCAACTGGCAAGCCAGTCGATGAAGAAAGCCGGATCGTACACAAGCTCGTAAGAAGCCGCGAGTGAAACATTCGAGAATCCTGACTCCCTTAAAAGACATTTCAAGCTTCGTCCCACATGTGGATTACCGCCATTTGCGATCTGTATTTCCTTGAACTGGTGAAAAGCGTGCTCAATCAATGCGCTTGGAGGGTTGACGAACCAGCCAGCCCAGTCGGGGCTTCGTAGACCCACAAGACCGGACGACCTCAGCACGCGCCTCATTTCTGTAAGTGCTCTGACAGGTTCCCGAAGATGCTCGAACAAGGCATGGGCGAAGACAGCATCAAACTGGTCATCCGCGAACGGGAGGTCGTAGACGCTCGCCACTCCAAACCATGCATTAATTCCTTGTTGTCTCGAACAATTCTGAGCAGAACTGAGTTGGGTTGCCTCAAGATCAATTCCGACTACCCGCCCCGGCGAGACCAGATTTGCCAGATCAACAGTGATCGTGCCGGGGCCGCAGCCGCAGTCCAATACGCGCATTCCTCTACGCAAGAAAGGTGTGAAAAAGGCAGCATTTTTAGCAGCAGTCCGCTTGAGCATAAGCCGGAGGGTGGGCTCGGTGTAGCCCGGAGTATAGGTTTCACGAGATCGCGTCATCGAAGCCCAATCCGTTCCCATCGGCCATTTCATCTACACGAACTCGGCTTTGCTTTGCCTCACGATGGGGTTGGAACTGATTCCTGTCGCAGTCCCATTCGCCGCAGCAGATCGGTGAAGCGCGGATCAGAGCGAATGTTGTCGAACGTGGGGTAAACACCGAGGAAGATCATCAGGCTGACGCGTTCCTGATAAGCCCTTTCGAGGAACTCAAACGCCACGTCCTTCTCGTCCAAAACGCTGTAGGTATCCGCTAAAGACATGAGTGCCATGGAATCTAGTTTCGGTTGCTTTTTCAAGTCATTGACGATCATCTTCGCCTCATCGGTTCTGCCAGCAATCGCTAGAATCAATCCGTGCAATGTTCTGCTGTATGCGTTGCCCTCAAAAAGGCTTGCCACCCTTTCACATGCTGCAAGGCTTTCTTCATATCTTCCCTTCCGAGCACAGACCTGCGCGAGGTATACGTGCGCCCACACGAAATTGGGGTCGAGTTCCAGAGCTTTCTGTAATTGTTCCAAGGCGCGGTCGTAGTCGCGTCGGTAGCAGAACTCTTGCCCCAGCTTAAAGACCAGACTTGCCGAGAGAGGGTCGAGTTCTATCCCACGTTGTGCCTCGCTGATGGCTTCTTCGTGCCGCCCCATCATGAGTAACCACTCGCTCAAAAAGGCATGCCCCCAAGCGTAGTTCGGGTTGAGTTCGAGTGCTCGCCTCAACGCGGCCTCGGCACCAGACCAGTCCCACTCGTAATATAGGCGCACAATGCCCAAGACGGAGTGTGCTTCTGCGAGCGAATCGTCAATTTCCAAGGCTTTCAATGCCGCCGCTTTTGCTCTAGGAAACGTCTCCGCAGGCACAAGGAAACCTAAGAGGCCAAGCCCCGAGTACGCGGAAGAGAGATAAGCGTAAGCCTCGGCATACAGAGGATCGGCTTCAATCGCTTGCCCCGCATACGCCATTCCTCGCTGCAACCCTTCAGGTGTGGATTTTGCAATGTGATACTGAGCCTTCAGAGACAACTCGTACGCCTCGCGATTCTCGGTAGGTCGCTTGGCGAGGCGCTTCTGATCTTCTGGAGTCAGTCGTAACCGGAGGCTTGCGGAAATCTGGCGGGCAAGCTCTTCTTGCAATTCAAAAATGTCCTCAAGTTTCCGATTGAACTTACCGCCCCAAAGTTGCGCGTCGTTAGCTACGTCCACCAGTTCCGTCTGGACGACAAGCCTGCCGCCACGCTGAATCAACTTGCCCGTCAGAACGGTACGCACCTTCAGATCGCGCCCAACCGTTTTCAAATCGGCTTCGCGACCCTTGAAGCGAAAGGCGGAAGTACGCGGGATCACTCTTAGATTGGGCAGTTGGGAGAGCAAATTGATGATGCTCTCGCTGATGCCATCGCTGAGATATTCTGTCTCAGGATCGCCAGCAACATTGACTAGCGGCAGGACGGCAAGCGAATCCAACGTTCTGGGAAGACCCGTGCCGGGAACCAACGTAGGGGCGATTCCGGCACCGGGTGCCGACTCGGTATCCCGCTTCAGACGTTGAAGGTCGGTATAAACATCAGAGGCATGCTGGTAGCGCAGGTTACGATCCTTCTCCAGACATTTCGCGATTATTTGTTCTAGGTCGGGAGGCACATCGGGGTTGAGCCGTACCGGACGAGTTGCAGTCCGATTCAGGATAGAGTCGAAGACAATTCCTGTGCTTTCTCCACGGAACGGCAACGTTCCGGTTGCCATCTCGTAGAGAACCACACCGTATGAGAAGAGGTCTGTCCGTACATCCAGTTCCTTGGCTCGGACTTGTTCTGGTGACATATAGGCGATGGTTCCAACCGCTTGACCGGGAATTGTTAGGTGCTCTTCCAGCGTCACTGTCGCAGCGGTTGCGCCTTCCATGTCGCTGAGGACAGGCACGATCTTCGACAATCCGAAATCCAAAATCTTCGCGTGCCCGCGCTTCGTGACGAAGATGTTTGCAGGTTTGATGTCTCGGTGGATGATCCCCACTGAGTGTGCGGCATCTAGGGCATCGGCGATCTCGATGCCCAGCGATAGCACGGTTTCAATCTCTAGTGGTTTTCCGGTGATCCGGTGCTTCAATGTCACGCCATCCAGAAACTCCATGGCAATGAACGATTGCTCGTCATGCTTACCGATCTCGTAAATCGTGCAGATATTGGGGTGATTGAGGGCAGACGCAGCACGCGCCTCTCGACGGAAGCGTTCGAGCGCCTGCGCATCTCGTGCTAGCTCATCGGGAAGGAATTTGAGCGCGACGAAACGTCCAAGTTCGGTGTCTTCAGCCTTGTAGACCACGCCCATCCCACCGCCGCCGAGCTTTTCGACCACCCGGTAGTGAGAGATGTTCTGGCCGATCATGTTAGATGTGCTCACTGCGGCAGTCCCATCCGGCGCAACAGGTCGGCATAACGCGGGTCGGAACGCAACGTGTCGAGCGCGGGATCAGTCTTTAGCCACACCAGCCATGGAGAACGCTCTTCATAGCAGACATCCAGCAACTGGAATGCTTGATTCTTGTCGCCCAGAGCCATATAAATCATAGCTAACCAAAATGGTGTTACTCGGCGGTGCTGCGCCAGTTGGTTCAATTCCTTCAGCACTGCTTGTGCCCTCTCCTTGTCTCCAGATACTGCATAGGCATAACCCAACGTGCCGATGATCCAAGGTTTATTCTCTAGCGATCTGGCTTTTTGCAGTTCGGCGAAGGCCGTCGTGAAGTCTCGTTTCTGAATCGACGCCCATCCCACGGTATAGTGAGCGAGATAGAAGCTTGGATCGAATTCGAGAACCTTCCGGGACTGTTCTATTGATCGGTCGTAATCGCGGGCCAGATAGTAAGGAACATTCGAATCAACACCGATGGTCAACGAAAGCGGGTCAAGCTGTTGTGCCCGTCCCATCTCGGCCCTCGCTTCTGCATTCCTCCCCATATCTGTAAGAAGCCATCCATATTGATGGTGAGCTTCTGCATAATTTGGATTTGATTCGAGTGAGCGTTTGAATTCTCGTTCTGCATCCGTCCAATCCCAATCAAAATCCCTCAGAATTGATCCTAGTGCGGTGTGCGCCTCGGCAAGTGAGAGATCAAGCTGCTGCGCCCGCAGTGCGGCCCCTTTCGCCTTCGGCATGACTTCTTTAGGCGGCAAATACGCTTCTGAGGCCGAGGAGTACGCATCAGCCAAGCCTGCGTAGGCTAAAGCATAACTGGGGTCTTTCTCGATTGCCTGCCGGAAGTACTCAATAGAATTTTTGACACTGTCCTCGGTTCCTCTATTCCATTGGTAGCGCCCTTTGAGATAAAGCTGGTAAGCCTCTGCATTTCCGGTTGCAGTCTGCGCCAATTTGTTTTTTTCTTCAGCCGTCAATCTTAAGCGCAGATTTTCGGATATGTCCCGAGCAATATCTTGCTGAATTCCGGAGGCATCGGACAGCTTGCGGCCATAGTCTTCACCCCACAGTTGAGAACCGGAAGACACATCCACCAACTCTGTTTGTATGTCTAGGCCATCCCCGCGCTGAATAATTCGTCCTGTCACCACGGCCCGAACCTTCAGGTCTCCACCAATTTTCTGGGGATCGTCAGACCGCCCCTTATAACGAAAAACTGTGCTCCGCGCCATTACGTGCAACTGAGGGAGCCGTGAAAGGCTGTTTATTATGCCTTCAGTAATTCCATCGCTCAGGTATTCAGTATTCGGATCGCCACTCTCGTTCACGAACGGTAGCACGGCGATGGAGTCGATGTGTGCCCCGCGGCTGGCAAAATGAAAAGTAGCCAATGCAACGAGCAGGACAACTGCTGTGGTGCTTATCGCGGAAATTACCAGCGTCCGACGCGACCACCGAGACGTTGCGGAAAGGGGCGCTGTCTTCGATGATTCCGTGTGACGCTTCAGCCGTTGCAAATCGGCTCTCACCTCCGAAGCATGCTGGTAGCGCAGGTTGCGGTCTTTCTCCAGACACTTGTTGATGATTCGTTCCAATTCGACAGGTACATCGGGGTTCAGTCGAACCGCCGATGTTGGCGTCCCGTCTAGAATGGCTTTGAAAATCACTCCCGAACTTTCTCCACGAAATGACAACGTACCTGTTGTCATTTCGTAGAGAACAGCACCGAACGAGAACAGGTCGGTGCGAGCATCAAGTTCCTTCCCTCGAACTTGCTCCGGAGACATATAAGCGACAGTGCCCAACGCAGTGCCGGGACTCGTCAGATGTTCCTCGGACTCGATGGTTGCGGCAGTCAGGGCAACGCTCTCCGGTTTCAGTTTGACTTTGGCGAGTCCGAAATCGAGAATCTTCGCCTGACCCCTGTTCGTCACGAAGATGTTGGCTGGTTTGATGTCCCGGTGAATGATCCCCTTCGAGTGTGCAGCGTCGAGTGCGTCGGCAATCTGGATGCCCAGATCGAGCACAGTCTCCACTTCTAAAGGCTTCCCGCCAATCCGATGTTTCAGGGTCATCCCTTCCAGAAATTCCATGACGATGAAGGGTTGACCGTTTTGCTCCCCGATCTCGTGTATGGTGCAAATGTTTGGATGGTTAAGCGCAGAAGCCGCCTGTGCCTCGCGCTGGAATCGGGCTAGAGCTTGCGTATCCTTGGCTACCTCGTCAGGCAGGAACTTCAAAGCGACAAACCGATGCAGCTTCACATCCTCAGCCTTGTAGACGACACCCATCCCGCCGCCGCCGAGCTTCTCAACAATGCGGTAGTGCGAGATGGTTTGACCGATCATGGAGGTGATGTCTGCGGCAGTCCCACCCTTCGCACTAACTCAGCAAACTGTGGGTCGGAACGTATGGGGTCGAGTAGAAAGTCAGTTTTCAAGCCCAGTAGGTTTGTATCGCGTTCCTGATATGCGGTATTGAGCCATTTAAATGCCTGATCTTTTTCTCCCAACTCCGCACACAGGGCAGCAATCTCGTATGCAGACGAGTACCCAGTTTTACGTTGTTTCTGCCGGATTTCAATACCTTTCGTGAGAGCGCCCTTCCAGCCCCCTGAACGAAACCCTTGCTCCAGAGCCGCAGCAAAATCAGATATGTTTCGGTCATCAGAAAGTTGACCGTAGACCCTTAATTCTTGAATGACCTGCGGGTACATGTGTTTCCCCCAATAAGCACCGATTAAACAACCGTGCGCCTCGGCGAACGTCGGATTGTCATTTGCCACCTTCTTGCACGCTGTGAGGGCCTCGTCATATTGTCTTGCCGGAATGTAAATGGCTCCGAAGTTCGCGCTGATGATCGTTGACAGTGGATCGAGTTGGTGAGCACGATTGATTTCAGCAAGGGCTTCTTGCTCTCTGCCTCCAATCGAGGCAATATCCTGTGCGTACCACGAATGTGCTGTGGCATCGTTGGGATCAAGTTGAAACGCCTTCTTGTACTCAGCCTCTCCTCCGGCAAAATCCCAGTCGTACTCCATTTCGTTGCCTCCCAGAACGGCGTGGGGACGGGCCAAAGACGGGTCTAGCTCCAACGCCTTGCGGGCAGCGGCATTCCCCTTGGGATAGTATTCGCTGGGAGCACCACCATATAAAGGCAATACGCTGTAAGAATCTGCCAGACCCGCATACGCCAAAGCGTAGCCGGTGTCCTTCGCGGTGGCTTGATTGAAATAGGAGATTGCCGTTGCAACGTCTACAGCAGTCCGTTTGTTCCAATAGTAACGACCCTTCAAATACAGTTCATAGGCATCTGGATTTTGCGTGCCCTGTTTCGTGATCCGTTGCTTTTCAGAAGTGTTCATACCGGAGCGCAGCTTCGCGGCAATGTCACCCGCAATCTGCTGCTGTATCGACATGACGTCTGCGCTCTTGCCGTTGTAGTGCTGCCCCCAGATTTCCGTGTTATCCCGAACATCGGTAAGTTCCGCACTCACCTCCACGTTGTCTCCGTGCAGCGTGACTCGTCCGCTTACCAGAGCCGATGCACCAAGTTCGTTGCCGACCTTCTGGACATCAACATCCTTCCCTTTGTAGCGAAAGACCGAATTACGCGACTTCACCTTAAGCTGGGGTACATGGGTGAGGCTGGCAATTAACGATTCGGTGATGCCGTCGCTGAGGTAATCAGAATTGGCATCGCCCCCGGCATTGGTGAAGGGGAGAACGGCAACGGAATCAATCTGGGCTGTCCTGCCAGATCGCAAGTACCAAGCGCCAATTGCCGCGAATCCGAGGACGATAATGCAGACGGCTCCAACGATCCAGAGCTTGCCGAGTTTAAGTGGCTTGTCAGCCGATGCTGGGACGCCGACTACCTTGCTCGACTCTGTGTCTCTCTTAAGCCGTTGCAAGTCGGTGCGAATCTCAGAGGCGTGTTGGTACCGGAGATTTCGATCCTTTTCCAAACACTTAGTGATGATGCGCTCCAGTTCGGCTGGCAAGTCAGGGTTCAGACGTACTGCCGAGGTTGGTGTCCCATCGAGAATGGCTTTAAACACTACGCCAGAACTTTCACCACGAAACGGCAAGGCTCCCGTCGCCATCTCGTAGAGCACGGCCCCATACGAGAAGAGGTCGGTTCGGGCGTCTAGCTCCTTAGCTCGGACTTGTTCCGGCGACATGTACGCGATCGTTCCCATCGCCGTTCCCGGACTGGTCAGATGCTCGGCACTCGACTCGATGGTCGGTTGCGACATTCCTGCCGCCGCTCCCAGAACGGCGCCGCTCATGGGGGTAACTTTCGCCAGTCCAAAGTCAAGAATTTTGGCATTACCACGTTTGGTGACGAAGACGTTTGCAGGCTTAATGTCCCGATGAACGATCCCAGCGCAGTGAGCCGCGTCCAGTGCGTCGGCAATCTCGATGGCGAGCGGGAGAAGGACTTCCATTTCCAGAGGACGCCCAGCGATCCGGTGCTTCAGGGTCACACCGTCCAGAAACTCCATGGCGATGAAGGACTGGTCACCGTGTTTGCCGATTTCGTAGATGGTGCAGATGTTGGGATGGTTTAAAGCGGAAGCCGCTCTCGCCTCGCGTCGAAATCGTTCGAGTGCCTGCGGGTCTTGGGCTAGGTCTTCAGGCAGGAATTTCAGCGCGACAAACCGACCGAGTTCTGTGTCCTCAGCTTTGTACACCACTCCCATGCCACCACCGCCCAGCTTCTCGACGATGCGGTAGTGCGAAATGGTCTGACCAACAAGCTGGGACGGAGTAGCCATTGGCGGAAATGGTAGGTCGGGCAGAAACAAAGGTCAATGCAGCACTCCAGCAAGGGCTATTGCAGCTTCGCGTACTCGGCTTTGGCCTGCTTCAGGATTGGGATGTCGGGGTTGGCGTCTTTCCAGAGCGTGAGGAAATCTTGGTAGGCGGCGAGTGCCTTGGCGGTATCGCCTGCCATGGCGTAGGCACGACGGATTTGAAGGCGGATGGCGCAACGCGTGGTGTTGGCCGCCGTAGAGCGGTTCGGCCCGGCTGGACATGTGGAACGTCTGCTGCCAAGATTAAGTGGGCTAAATGAGGCCCTGCCGCTTTTTTGCTAACCAAGCGGCCACCTGTTCTCCATGTTTGTCGGGCGGAAACACTGGGTAGAACACCTTTTCAATCTTACCTTGATGAATCACAATCGTGAGCCGCTTGATGAGTGTCCATCCTTGCACCTCAAATGTTGGCAACCTGAGAGCGTGTGTCATTTTGAGTTGCTGGTCCGAGAGCAGGGCAAAGGGCAAGTGAAGTCTGTTGGCAGCTTCCTGCTGGTATGACGTTGACTGTGTACTCATGCCAAACAGATCCCCACCCAGACGGCGAATGGTGTGGTAGTTATCACGCATGGAGCAGCTTTGCGGAGTGCAACCTCTCGCACCGGGGATGGCATCCCACCCATCGGGAGACGGCTTGCCGGGTTCGCCGGTGCGCGGGTAGCAGTACACGATTGTCCTTTCCGCTTTGACCGCGGGTAAGCTTACGGTACCACCAACACTGGCGTTCAGAGGGATGGCGGGTACCTGCATGTGCAGCAGGTGGTCGCAAGCTCCATCGTCCATTGGTACCGGCAGATTTGGGGGCAACTTCGTGAAGTCTTCTTGCCCTGCTGCGACGCCAGAAACGGCAAACATCGCTGCCGCTCCGAGCCAAGACCGTCGAGTCATATATTTGTTCATCAGGCCTCCTAATCCTTTAGGGGAATGTGTTTCATCGCCGATGTGAAAGGCAAGCAATAACAGACCGTCAGCGCTGCCGCCCAGCTTCTCGATGATGCGGTAGTGGGAGATGGTCTGCCCGATGAATTGAGACGCAGAAGCCATTGGCCGAAATGGTAGGTCGGGCAGAAACAAAGGTCAATGCAGCACTCCAGCAAGGGCTATTGCAGCTTCGCGAACTCGGCTTTGGCTTGCTTCAGGGGGATCGTAAATCCAGAGCGTAGATTTCGTCAGTGCTGGTGTCCTCTAAGATCAAAAGCGAATCGTCTGGGCCGATTCCCGTCCACGTGCCAAAAGTTCCATTGAAGAGTCGCACATCCTTCAAGCTCGCAAGGCTTTCGATATGATGCTCGTCCGGCACTCTCACACGAGCAAAGATCGGCTCCGCTCCAGTGGTGGTTAAATAGATATATTTTCCATCGTGAGACCAACTGAAATAGGCGGCATTCACTTGCACAATATCCTTCCACTTCCGCTTCTCGAAATCGTAGACTAGGAGCTTTGTTGAGTCCGCTGACTGGGCTGCCAGATAACGTCCGTCAGGCGACCAGCGGGGAGAGTAGAGGTCTTCGGAACCGGGAACCGTAGAGACCTGACCATTTGCTAGGCTTAGCAGTCGAAGAGTAGTTCTTGATTGACTACCACCTTGCAAATCCGGTTCTCCACCGAAGACGAGCATGTTGCCATCTGGAGACCAGTTTGGATCACCGTCATTTGCCTCACCCGAAGTCAACTGCTGGAGACTAGCTCCATCGGTCGAAGCGACGTAAATCTTCCAAGGCTTTCCGGGCAGACTGCCCATAAATGCAATCCTCTTGGCATCGGGCGACCAGCGAGGCATCGCTGTTCGCATCGGAGCAAGGGTGAGTTGCACCTTCTCGCTGCCGTCCGTTTTGCTTTGCCACAATCTGCCTTCTGGAACGCTTACATAGGCGACTCTTTGTCCATCTCGTGAGAAACTAAGCCCCTCAGCGGCAATTCCCGGCAAGAAGGGAATGAACTGCTTGGACTTCGGGTCGTATTTTCGTACTTCCCCCCGGCTTGTGAACCCATCCACAAACAAGGTTGCCGCTTCACGGCTTGGCAGCAGGCCGGAATAGTCCATCGGACCTGTTGTTAGCCGAAAAGGCTCATGGTGACCGATGTCGAATAGACCTCTTTTTTCTTGAATAGCCCAAATGTCTCTACGTCCTCCGTGGCGCGATTCGAAAACGTAGTACTTGCCGTCACGCGTCCAACTCCCGCAACACTCAGAAGGTTGAGTGCTCCATCCAGCAAGTAGAGGGTGAAGATTGCTCCCGGTAATGGAAACCTCCCAGAGAGAGGTTGAGTCAGAAGTCGCACCCCGCTGCGTGAACCGCAGCGCCGTTCCGTTCGGTGCCCAGCGAATGAAGAACGGCCAGCCTTCGACGGCGACGATCTTACGAACGTCGGTCCCGTTCTCCCCAGCCAAGTACAGTTCGCGTCCCGAGGCATAGGCAATCGTTCGTCCGTCTGGAGACCACGTTGCCTCGTGGGCGCTTATGTTGCCGAATCTATGTGGGGACCCAGCGGGAAGTGGAACGACCCAGATAGGGGCATCGGTTTGCGGTCCCGTGAAATTGCCCGCTAAGAACTCAGACCGATCCGGTGAAATATCCAGCATAGCCTTGAACGGGGAGGGTACTTGTAACGTGTCCCCACCCGCCGATGAGACTTGAAACAGGAGAAAATTTCCGAGCGTGCCCTCACGGAAGTAGAGCCTCGGTCCGTCACTGTGAAGCGGCGGGTATTTAGTGTGCCCATCGTTCGTCAACTGCTTTACGTCGCTCAGGCGAAGTTGCGACGAGGACGAACTCACCCATGTGAGCGAAAGGACGCCAGCAAAAAGCACCATCAGAGCACCGATGGCAGTATAAGATTGCCATTTTCTTCCCAAAAACCTTATCCGACTCTCGGACGGTCGTCGAGAAGAGGAATCCACAGTCGCGGATACCGCGACAGACGCAGAGTGACCCAATTCCAACTCCCGCTTGAGTCGCTTCAGGTCGGCTCTCAACTCTGCTGCGGACTGACAACGAACGTCCCGATCCTTTTCCAGACACTTGCTGATGATCTCTCCCAGTTTCGGTGGTAGGTCGGGATTCAACCGCATCGCTGGTATTGGCATCCCGTCCAAAATGGCTTTGAAAAGAACACCTGAAGTCTCTCCTCGGAACGGCAATGTCCCGGTCGCAGTCTCGTAGAGAATCGCACCGAATGAGAATAGGTCTGTGCGTGCATCCAGTTCCTTGGCTCGCACTTGTTCCGGCGACATGTAGGCTATGGTTCCCACCGCTTGACCGGGACTTGTCAGGTGCTCTTCCAGCGTGACGGTCGATGCGGCTGTTGCGCCAACGTCTCCCAACTTGCCAACGACGGGCACAACCTTCGCCAATCCGAAATCCAGAACCTTTGCGTGCCCGCGCTTAGTGACGAAGACGTTCGCGGGTTTGATGTCCCGATGCACGATGCCCGCAGAGTGCGCAGCATCGAGCGCGTCTGCGATTTCGATAGCAAGCGACAGCATCGTTTCGAGTTCTAAAGGCTTCCCGCCGATGCGATGCTTCAGCGTCAGCCCTTCGAGGTATTCCATCGCGATGAAAGACTGATCGCCGTACTTTCCAATTTCGTAGATTGTGCAGATATTGGGATGGTTCAGTGCTGACGCGGCACGTGCCTCCCGGCGAAAGCGTTCCAAAGCGTGCGGGTCTTGGGCTACGTCCTCTGGCAGGAATTTCAACGCGACGAAGCGCCCAAGCTCGGTGTCCTCCGCCTTGTAGACGATGCCCATCCCGCCGCCACCGAGCCTCTCAATGATGCGGTAATGCGAGATGGTCTGTCCCACAAGCTGGGAAGAGGCAGCCATTTGGGAAATGTTAGGTCGGACAGAAACAAAGGTCAATGCAACGAAGCCCAGCAGGGGCTATTGCAGGTTCGCGTATTCCGCTTTGGCTTGCTTCAGGATCGGGATGTCGGGGTCGGCGTCTTTCCAGAGGGTGAGGAAATCTTGGTAGGCGGCGAGCGAACGGACGCGGGCGGCATCGGCATCGGCTCCCTGCGAAGTTCTAGCCTGCAAGGCATTGGCACGACTCACTCCCAGATGCGCCAACGCTCCCGTCCAGCAGTTCCAGACGATGCCGCTGTGGTCGAGAATCTTCTGAAACTCGGCGGCAGCCTCCTTTCCTTGATGCGCCAGCAGGTACACTTGCCCACGGAGGTAAACGGGATAGAGGGTTCCCAATTGTAGCGGTGGCGGACTGCCCAGTTCGTACGGCGCGGCGGCTTCGACAGAGTCAAAAGCTTTGACCGCCTCCCCACTTACTTCAAGGTTACCTTCTCAGGTGTTTCTGTTCCAAAAATACATAGCACACGCTATTGAAGTCTGCACAATATCCATGCAGAATCCCAGACCACAGCAGAAGCGAATTTAAGGCTGAGAGCACTCACCACCTTTTAGCGGCCCATCCATGAGCGGTTCGAGAGTTCTCTCAGCGACCCCCGGTAATTAATCCCGCCACGTCGTCTCGGCCACAAGGAAAATTCTCTATCTTGTCGAGGAGATAACATATGAAGAGACTGTTCCTTTCGTTAGTTTCGCTCATGCTCGTAATGCTCGTCGCGCCGATGACGCCGGTATTTGCTCAGACGCCGATCAACTACGTGGGCATTAACTTCAGCCCGATCACCACCTCAGTGTCGTATAACTATGATTGGTCCACCGGAACAATGACCTTGGGGACTGCAACCGCCAGCGTGTACTCAACGCAAAATGTTCTTGAAAGCTCGTTCTCCGACCCCACACCGCCAGACCCCAACGGGTTCGGAACGTTCTTCGGGACAGCGCGACCCGTGCAATCGCCTACGGGGGGAGGAGCGGTCCTTTATGAGCAATCCGTGTGCGGTACAGGCTACCCGACTTGCTTCTCCGACGGAACCTTCACCTTCGGAGGCATGGTGATGTATACGCTGAGGGGGGACACCCTCGACCAACTCACAAATCTTCAAACCGACTATTTCGCTGACGGTGGCGCTTCGGGCAGCAATTGCTTCGGCGGCGGTTCACCGAGGTTTTCCATAAGCGTTTCGAACAGCACCGGAACGCATAATATCCATGTCTACCTTGGCACTCCCCCTGCCTTCGCCGACTGTCCTTCCAAGACCTCATGGTCGTCCTCCGGGAATTTGGCCACAGACGGCGCAGGAACGCGCTGGGATACGACCCAAATTCCGACCTGTCCCGTCTTCTACAACACCTATTCCGCTGCTGTTACGTGCGCCGACGCTGCTGGTTACACGATCAATGAGGTTTTCTTGGTGACTGATGGTGGATGGTTTGGTACAAACGCAGGAAACTCTACGGGCCAGACTTTTCTGTTTAGAAACATAGGAGTCAATCAAGTAACGAGGTTCCCTCAGTAGCCAGAGCCAACTCCATTGCGGCTCAGTCGGGAGCGACCGGATCGCAGGTGTTCCTCTGCTTTTTGGGTGCCGCTATCTGGACACCCGTTCTTTGATTGGCTGCAAACCAAAAGCAATAGAACGGACTGAATACCTGTTATTCGAAGCTGCTAGTATCCATCCTTCGCAGCTTCGAGCCTTCGACTTCTATTCCAGCATGTGACCGATGACTTTGTGTCCAAGACCTAAACCGGTGGCAACTACTCGGGCCTTCGTCGGGTCTGGGCCGTTGCTGCGCGGGGCACACTTCGAGATGTTGGGAATTGCGGTGAAAAGATAGCTTCCACAGCTTCCAAAACGCCGACGAACTGGCGGTCAACAGGAAAGGTCCGGTTCGATCCGAGACTTGCGGCACCGCCCGCTGCAATGCAATGTGTTTGGCTAGTTTCATGTCCGCCGGCTCTTTTTGAAGATTGACCCCCAGAACGAAAGCAGGGCGATTGTGGAATTTCGACATGATTTTTCTGGGGTTGGGGATGCCGAGGAAAAGTCTGCGAAAATTTGGCTCTTGGACCTTTTAGACCCTATTTCCCCTAAACGAACTTGATAAGCAATTCACTCAACCTTCGCGCACTCGGCTTTGGCTTCCTTCAGGATGGGGATGTCGAGGTCGGCGTCTTTCCAGAGGGTTCAGTGGGAAATGACTCCACGGTGGACGCCTTCGTTAAGCCGCTTTTAGTAGAGTCCAAATCCAGCCGATGAAGGTTAGCACTAGGAAAGGGTATGCGAAAAAGGGCAGCGGCGACGAGGTCGGCAATACCCGTTCACCCCAAAATATTCTTGCTGCGGTGGTCGCAAAGAGAACCGAACCGATAATGCCTACTACGCGAACCCAGACAGCAAATCCCTTGGGCACGCTTGTGAGCAGAAGGGCGGCGCACCATAAGGCTGTCCCTGCGCCAAACGAAGGGACGCTATCTTCGAGGTTTGTTGCGGTGCCGATAAGCATCACGCTTGACGCACAGGCGAACACAAGAAACCCGGCGGCGACAATGTCATTTCCCTTCCGAAAGAATTGCAGCGCGAGCAGGGCGGTAGCTACTATCAAGCCAACACCATCAATCGCCCATGAAGCGGCTTGGAGATTACGTGCGGCGACAAACGTCCCCGCCATTCCGAAGACTGCACCAAGAACAAGGTCAATCACCGTCACGATTTTCACGGAAATGTTCATTTGGGCAGTCATCATACATCACAGCCCGGCGCGCTACTCTGAAAGGATCGAAGCCTCCATGTACTCATCCGCGCCTACGACCCTCAGTACCAGCCGTACCGGGATTGGGAACCTCCCACGAGTAGGGTCACGCATGACCTTCGGCACGGAAAGTTGATATTTCTTTCCACGAGTTTTGAGTTCACAGCCGCCCGCCGCTAGGACGTTCTTCACCCACTCGGATTGGCTGCTGTACGTCAGAGCGATGATGAAGCCGTTCGACGCTCGAAAGACATTGACCGGAGTTCGGTAGACCTTCCCCGACTTTCGACCCACGTGCGTGAGGATGCCAAATCCCGGCAGCCAGCCCGCAAACAGGCTGGTGATCCGGTTCGTGAAGGCTTTATTGATCTTCGCCAGCCATCGCTTGCGAAACCGCATCATGAGAACGCCTGAGGCGGCGATGGCGACGGCAATGCCTATGAAGGCTCCGGCACTCACTTCCCTGCTTGTCCTTCCGTGCTCTCGTTAAAAACCTATGCGGCCGCAGCAGAGGCTCGCTCGACTGGCTGCTTTGCCTGAGCCAGTGCGATCAGGCTACGCCGATGACAATAAGCACAGCCGATCCGACCAGAAATCCCACGCGCTGGTTGGGAATTTCGAGTCCCAGTATCGACATTGCCGCGGCATGGGCGAAGCTTGACCATGCCGCAAAGGGGAGGCGTATTGGGGGGGTGCAAGTCCTGTTCCCGGCACCAACCTCAATGAACTCTTAAGATCGCTTTCAGAATTTGCTGCACTTTTACCTGCATTGATTTTACGTATGCTTCTAACCTCTCCTTATCAGCAGGATCGGCTTCTTCCATTTTTTCGAGGATTCTGTCAAGACTTTGTGTAGCTGCATTAAATTCATCGATTAGGCTCATGGTACGTTTCCGCTTGTAGCTTATAAATCGTGTTTAATCCTACGGACTACAACAGGTGCTGCATTGCTGCACGCATGCGGGCATCATCATCAATGATGAATACAGTTGGAGTGTCGAGGAGGTCATGCGGCCACTGCCAGTGTGCTGGGCAGCGTAAACTGAAACGTTGCCCCTCGTCCGAGGTTCGCGGTGGCCCGTACGCGGCCACCATGCGACTCGACAATGGAGCGGGTGATCGCCAGCCCCAGACCTGTGCCCTGAGACTTGGTTGTAAAGAATGCGTTAAAGATCTGGTCTGCGTTGCAGGCAGGCAGTCCCACGCCGGTATCAATGACCGAGACCAGCAAGTGCCCCTCTTCAGCCAACTGCGTCTTGATAGTAAGTTCACCGGTCGTGTCCCGCATCGCCTCAAGGCCATTGAGCATCAGGTTCATCAGCACCTGCTGCAATTGCACGCGATCGACCATGAAGTTGGGGAGTTTCTCGGCCAGTTCGGTGCGCATCATAACGGAATACCGACTCGCCTGATTGTGGAGCATCAGGACCATCTCTCTGATAACTTCGTTTACCTCAACGATCTCCTGTTGTGAAGGACCCTTTCGGTACAGCGAGCTGACACGGTCGATGATAGCGGTTGCACGCCTAGCATCTGTGGCCATCTCCAAAGCAGCCTCTCGAGCCTCAGCGACATCAGGCTGATCGCGATCAAGAAATTGCAAGCATGCTTCAGCGTTCGCTACCGCCGCCCCAATTGGCTGCTTGATTTCGTGCGCCAGCGAAGCCGTCAGGTGCCCCATCATGTTGACGCGGCTTATACGTGCGAGATCAGTTTCCGCCTGACGTAATCTCTGTCGTTCTTCCTCGGCTCGCTTGCGTTCAGTTACGTCCATCGCAACACCGACCAATTGCAGCAATTCGCCCGACGGACTCAAAATAGGGCGACCCACGGAATGGATGAATCTCATTGGCATACCCGGATTGAGAATTCGAAACTCCACGTCATAATCGGACTTTTCGGCTAGTGCTCGGTCGATTGTTTCTTGAAATCTGGCGCGGTCCTCAGGATGAATCCGCTGCAGTCGTTGTTCCCACGTAGGCATGCCATCTTTCGGATCGAAGCCGTATATGCGATACCATTCCTCTGACAGATATAACGCTTTCCTTTCACCTGACTCCTCCCAAGCCCAGCTTCCTATGTGTGCAAGTTTCTGCGCCTGTGCGAGGTAGCTCTCGCTGCGGCGCAGGGCCTCCTCGGCACGCTTTTGTTCGCTCAAATCGAGCACGAAAGCGACACCTTCGTTCCCACTGCCTTCGAAGAGTGCACCGCCGAGCAGTACGGGCACTCGGCTGCCGTCTTTCCGGAGGTACTCCTTCTCGAAAGGTTGGAAGATGCCGGTCGCCTTTAACTCAGCTATTGCCCGTTCGTCGCTGCCGCGCCATTCGGCTGGCGTTAGGTCCGTCCAGCGGACGCGACCGGAGGCGAGATCTTCACGGTCGAACTGCACCATACGGAGAAATGCTTCGTTGGCCCCGGTGATTGCGCCTTCGAGATTCCACATGACGATCGCCACAACATTGGCCTCGACCAGACGCCGGATCTTTGCTTCCAACCCTCTTGCCAATTCTCGGACTTCTGCCTCCGCTTTTTCGCGCTCGGCCACTTGAAATTTGAGGTCTTCTACGTGTGCCAGTGCTTGATACGCTGAAGAGGCAAATTTCCCTAGAGAGGCCATGACCCGGTCATCTTCTGCGTCGAACTTGCGACGGTCGCTGTGCATGATCGCCCATATGGTTCCGACCGCCTCGCCGGCGACGTAAAACGGAACCAGCAAGCATTCTTCGGCTGCCGGAATGACTGGCATCAAATAGGGATAACGCCGTTCGAAATGTCTGAACAGCAAGGTACGATTTTGATCAAGCACGTCTCCGCAGGGGCCGAAATTGCGCGGGGTCCCACCTCCGACGTGCGGATTCCACATGCCCGCGATGGCTGGCCAATAGAACCTTTTGCCGCAAACGTCCGGCGTTTTGCCGTCCTTCGTTAGCAGACTGAGGCCAGCGGAGTCACACTGGGTGATATCCAGAATCGTATCAGCCAGCGTGTGAAAAATGGTGCTTGGTGAATCGGCGAGTGCGCTTACCAGTGCCACGAGCGCGGAGTTCTCCTTCTCGTAATCTGGCGGACGCGACGGGCGACGATGTAACTCCTCCGTGCAGAGGATCGATTCCAAAGAAGCCCCACCATCTGGAATCGAATTTGATTTAGCAGACTGGGTCACTTTTCACCTCCATGAAGTGCCAACGTCACGCGCCTCAGGAATCTTCGACGCTATGTCGGCAGCGACGAGATTTGTGCGGCGATTTGCTAGGCGGCTAGCGTACAAGGTCTCGTAATCACGCCCGGAGCGCTGACGGTATATTGGTGTTCTACAGCCGTCGCTGCTGAAGAACGCCTAGCAGGCTCTGGAGGACACCGCAACCGAAACTAATAAAAATTCCCGCCGACAAGACTTGCTCTCGGCTAGAGACACCACACGTGACTGTCGGCAGAGCCTCAATATCTGCCAGTCTTTTCCGCCTGTCAAGAACATAGATGAATCAGGCTTGGCACAAGTAGTTGCGCATGACAGCCTTAGCCGGAATTTCCTTTTTGACCCCGAAAACGGGAGCATTGTACGCCCAAATCCGCTGCTTCGATGTTGTTGAGACGATTCTCATCACGAGCAGCCCCAACGATCTGTGATCCACGCCAGCACAGCCCGATGACCCCGGATTCCAGCCCGCTTTTGCAACACCTCTCCTTCCCCCAACCCCGCTGTAAACAGATCCTGCCGCTGACGTGGCCACCCGCTCTCTAACCCGTCGGCAGCAGCGCAAGCCGACCCAGCATCTCCGCGAACCGCCGCCGATTCAGATGTCCTTCCGCCAGCAGAAGCCAGTAGTAGCGGGCATGCTTCACCAGCCGCCCCGCGGTCTTCACCAGCCGTTGCTGCAGACTTCTCAGCGACCAGTTCTCGATTCCTCGGGGCAGCGCCATCCGCCACCACCCAGCTTCTCGACGATGCGGTAGTGCGAGATGGTCTGCCCAACAAGTTGGGAAGAAGTCGCCATTGGCGGGAATGTTAGGACAGCAAACGTTGGCGGTCAATGAGCACTAACCCGGCACCGACGAACAAGGTATGTCTGCGTCACATTGAAGGGGATGGTCGGTTAACAGCTGTGCTCCGTTCAAGGCGATCCTTGGACATCAACCTACTTGCCACCGGACTGCAAGCACTAGGTCATCTCTCAGCCAGCAGGGTACGCGCTTCCTCAAGCTCCGGTCGATCTCCATCAGCGTGTTCGCACATCGACAGGAGCTTTGCGTAGTAGGTTCTCGCTTTCTCATCGTTTCCTGCAAGCTTCGCGGCTCGCCCCGCCCCGGACAGTGAGTTGAAGCGATTTGGGGCGGTGCGTAGCGTGCTTTCGAACGCGACCAGCGCTTCTGCAGGCTGCTTCATTTGCAGCAACATGTCGCCAAGCATCTCGCGAGCAGGGAGGATGACGCCCGGCGTGACATTGTGCTTGTCAGTGCTGTCTTCGTGATCGGCGGCAGAACGCATCTGCCGAAGAGCCTCGTCCCTCTTGCCCTCGGCTAGAGAAATCCAAGCTTCTGCGCTCTCGCGCTGGATTTCCACCTGATCTGCCCAGTATTTGTCATTGATCCCGGCAAGCGTATCGCGAAGCGATGCGAGCTTCTGGGCCTCCATTCGGGCGGGTTCGGTTTTCCCGGCATGTGACAAGCCGAGGGCGCGTGCGAAGTGCACATTTGCCTCCGTCCACGCCCAGCGCCCGCCCGGAAACGCGTTTGGTGGCACAGCCAATGCAGCCGCCTCTGCCCACTGGTGTCGTTCAACAGCGCATCGGGCGGGAGACGTGCCCATGGCATAGAGCCAGTTCATGTACTGCGGATCATCGGCACGCCCCGGCGGTGGTGCCTCCAGCGCCCCTTTCGCCTCGCGATCTTGAGCGCCTTGCAGGTAGGCATAGATCAAGTAATCCTTCGCATGAAGTTCGTTCCCCGGCGCGTTGTTCTTCTTCGCCGAGGCCGCGGAGGCGAGATTGGAATCAATAGACTCCTGCCACAACCCGAGCCGAGTAAAAATGTGCGAGGGCATGTGCAGCGCGTGCGGCGAGTCGGGCGCGATCTTGGCATAGCGTCTTGCCGCGTCCAAAGCTCCCTGCGCCAGTGGCGGATAGTCATACGCGTGGATGATGTAGTGGGCGATGCCGGGATGCTCTGGCTCTTCCGCAAACAGCGGCTCTAGGATCGCGCCAGCCTTTTTCTGATTCACATAGGTCTTGTCCGTGGGGGGCGCACTGGCAACCAGCGCGAGGGCATGAAAAATTGCGGCTTCATGGTCGTCTGGGTAACGCGCCTGAAGCTGTTCCATCGCTCGTTCATAAGCCAGTGCGCGAGTGCCGTGGTCAATCTTGTCGGAGTCCTTGTAAAACGCCTCGATGGTGGCAATGTAGTCCCGCTCACGCTGCGTTTTGGCACCGACCTGCTTTGCTTTTTCCATGAAGGCGCAGCCTGCTTTCAGGTCAGCGGGACCGGGCGCTTGCCATATCTGGTGGTAATAGGTCATGGCGATTCCCCAGTACGCCATGCCACAGGTGGGGTCTTTCTCCGCGACAGCAGCGAAGGTCTCGTTGGCTTTCTCATACCAAAAAGAATGAAGCATCGCCACGGCGCTGCTGAATTGCTGCTGTACCGATGGGGCGCAGGAAATCGGGAAGCCCACTTTGCCAAGTCTTGCCGGGTCGCCCGATGGATGTTCATGTTGGGCAACGGCGAGTGGCACAAATACGGAGCACACGCCGACAAAAAGCACCATGCGGATTAACTTGAGTCGCGACATGCTGCCCTCCCCCGGTTGGTACTAGGTCTAAGGAATGGGATGCCCAGCCAGTGCAGAAACTTGTCGCCTATTCTGGGTCGCTACCGGACTGACAGTCAAGGGGCGAGAGGGGGTCGGGAGTCCTCATTTTGCCCATCGGAAAAGACACTCACTGGCGATGCTGGTTCTGGTAAGTTAAGAACTTCTTTTGGCAATCCATTGCTGCGACACGGATTTCTTGGAACTCGGCGGTATGGCGCAACGACGCAAACAGCGGATCGGAATCGAGAGCCGGATAAGAGCAGAAGTTGCCTGCGACAGCTTCGCGCAGAAATCCTATCGCATCTTGCTTTCTACCGCAGACCACTTCGTACTGCGCTGCAACGTAGCGGAGTTCGGGATCATAGATGGAAGCTGCAAAATTATGAAAGTCTTTGGAAATTGGATCGATCTCAGTCGTGGGTCGCCCTTTTAGGCAAGCCTCTACCAAGCGCAGTCCAAAGGCGTCGTTAAGCTCGCGTATCCTTTCCAGCGTCTCAGTTTTCTTGCCTTGCCGCAGAAGAATGTCAACTTCGTTCAGCTTCGAATAGGTCGAACCCCTGTCGAGCGCAAGGTACTCCATAGCACGTTCATTGTTTCCGTCCAGAAAAAATGACCTCGCACAGTTGCGGAACTGGTAATTACTGGGGTCGAGCGCTAACGCCTTATCACACTCGTGTTGGGCTTCCTTCAAGAGACCTGCATAATGCAGGACATAAGCCAGCGAATGGTGTGCCAGACCGCTTTCTGGTCGGCGCTTCACGAGTTCTGTTGCTTCGGTATATGCCTTTTCCAGTTCCCCTCGTTCAACATGATTTTCTGTGAGGTTTACCGCAGCAGAGATAAGGTCGGGGTCAAGCACTGAGGCCCGTTCATGGGCGGCAGTAGATCGGTCGAAAGCAGCTTCACCGCCATGGGCGTACTGAGAATCGTAATAGTAGCGCAAGCCCAGCGCATCCCACGCTGGAGCATACGTCGGGTCAAGCCCGACCGCTCGTTCCAACATACGGATGGCTTCTTTGTTTGGCGCGGGTTCGTGCGGGACAGCCGTACTACGCAAGAAAAGGTCATACCCCTCCTCATTCTTCGGCTGTGATACGGTCTCCGAAGTACCTGCCGCTGGTCGGAGAGCGGGAACAAGCCCAGTGCTGATCCTCGACAGGACTTGTTCTCGCATCGCAATCATGTTTTGACTGGCAACACTCAGCGTGTCACGCCATACTGCTTGATTAGTATCGACGTCAATGGCTTCCAGCGTCACCTGTAGCTGGTCACCTGCCTTGAGGAAGTGCCCTGTGACGATGGTACTTACCCGCATCTCACGACCCGCCTTTTGAAAGTCTGTCTCCGGGCTAACGTATTTGCTTGTCTCCGAGAAGGGTCGGATCGACAAGGAACGTACATGGCTCAGGGTTGTCGCGATCTCGTCGGGAAGTGCAAGACGGAGAAAATCAACGTCTTTATCAGCATCCATGTTTCCAAATGGGAGCACTGCCACTGTCGTTTGGTTGGGGAAACTGCTCTTGGAATGATCTCGACTGCTTTTCCACCATTCAATCGCAATACCACACACCACCACAAGGACGACGGAGAAAGCAATCGCAACAAGCTTGGGGCGGCGGATAACTCGCTCGTGCTTGATTCGGGATACGCCGGAACCTGTTTCACGTTTTAGACGCTTCAGATCGGCTCTTACGTCTGCGGCGGACTGATACCGAACGTCACGATCTTTCTCCAGCGCCTTATTTATGGTTCGCTCTAATTCCTCTGGAGTATCGGGATTCAGCCGCACAGGAGCTACGGGAGCACGTTCCAAAATCGCGTTGAAGATCAGTGCCGAGGTGTCTCCCCGGAACGGCAGCATTCCGGTACACATCTCGTACAACACCGCACCGAATGAAAACAAATCCGTGCGAGCATCAAGTTCCTTGCCCTGTACCTGCTCTGGCGACATGTAAGCGACCGTGCCTATCGCACTGCCGGGACTCGTCAGATGTTGCTCAGAGTCGATGGTGGGGGCACTCATGGCAACGCCCGTCGGCTTCAAAGTTACTTTCGCGAGTCCGAAGTCGAGAAGCTTGGCATGCCCACGCTTCGTTATGAAGATGTTAGCAGGCTTAATATCCCGGTGAACAATGCCAACGGTATGCGCAGCGTCAAGTGCATCGGCGATCTGGACGCCCAGATCGAGCACCGTTTCGATGCCCATTGGCTTCCCTGCGATTTGATGCTTCAGCGTCATGCCATCCAGAAATTCCATGACGATGAATGGCTGCCCATCGTGCTTGCCGATCTCATGTATCGTGCAGATGTTGGGATGATTGAGAGCGGAGGCGGCACGAGCTTCGCGACGAAAGCGTTCTAACACTTGCGGGTCTTGGGCTAAGTCCTCCGGCAGGAACTTTAACGCCACAAAACGACCAAGCTCCGTGTCCTCTGCTTTGTAAACGACTCCCATCCCGCCACCCCCAAGTTTTTCGAGGACGCGGTAGTGCGATATGGTTTGCCCGATGAGTTGGGACGGGGTGGCCATTGGCGGGAATGTTACGGGGAAGCTGGGGTAGGGTCAACTAGACGGCGGGGAACAGAATGAGAGAGGCGCAAAACTCAGCGCCCGTTCTCGCCTCATGGTGCCTTCCTGTCTGTGGACGCAACTACCACATGGTAGCGCGAGCGACTATTGCAGCTTCGCGTACTCGGCCTTGGCTTGCTTCAGGATTGGGATGTCAGGATCGGCGTCCTTCCAGAGCGTGAGGAAGTCTTCGTAAGCAGCTCGGGCTTTAGCTCGGTCTCCCGACAGCGCGTAGGCTCGACCCAGTTGCAGGTGCACCAATGCGCCGACAGGTTGGTTCAGCACAATCCCGCGATGGTCAAGGATTTTCTGGAATTCAGCAGCAGCGTCCGCGGCTGTATGAGCCGCGAGATACGCCTGCCCACGCACATAGACCGGATACAGAACTGGCGAGAAAGCAGCTACTGTCGGTATCCCCAGTTCGTAAGGTGCGGCTGGCTCCAAAGCTTTGACGGCGTTTGAAGCTTCCTTATGGTTCAGAGCAAGCAGAGCGCGAATGGTCGGCAAGTAGTTGAACTGAACGGTCGTGGCTTCAGGGAAATCCTTGTTCAAATCATCGGCTATTGTTTGCGCCCGCCTTGAATCCCCCGCGACCCCCAACGCTATCGCTGAGGCGTATCGCACATCCCGACCGGTCGAAATTCTGAGCGCCGCAACAGCACGTTCTCGTGCTTCCGCGAGATTGCCGAAAAGGGCTTCCCTCAGAGCCGCTTCCGCTTCATAGCCCGCTGCTGTTTCTTTTTCATTCCCGCGCTCGGCAGATGCGACCGCCTGACGGGAGAACCGCCGAGCTTTTTCTAGCTGCCCGAAATATGCGGCGGTATCCGCCTCTAAGTACTGCAGTATGTCTTCGACGCCAGTCCTGTTCGCCGACCAAGCCACCTGCTGACCCATTCCCGCCGCGTCGTTCTGCAAGAAGGCAAGCCAGTATATAAGACCGTGCAGTTCAGGAGATTCCAGCTCCTTCGCGTGTGCTGCAATAGTAGCCGTAACTTCTTGCAGCCGGTTCAGAGGAAGATAGGAGTAGACAAGGTTGCCATAGCCAAAATTGGTCACTGGGTCGAGACGTACAGCCTCGCGTGCTTCCACAAGTCCCTTTTCATATTGTCCGAGTTCACCATACACGACGCTAAGTACACCATGCGGGGTTGCATCTCGGGGGTAGGTTTGCGTCCAGAGTTCAAACGTCTGCCGCGCCTTTTCCAAGTCGCCGGTGACAAACTGATGATAATTCGATTCAATATGGAATTTCTCAACCTCACTCACGCGTCCACGCAAATCATAAGCCTTCCTGATATTCTCCCTGCCTAGGCTGGTTTCTCCGCTTACGTAATAGTTCACCCCGAGACCGTTATAAGCGGCGGCGAAATTCGGGTCGATGCCGATGGCACGCTGGAACAACGGAATGGCAGCGGGAGAGCCGCCTCCCCCAAACCATGCTTTTACCCCGAGGCTGTAAGCTTGCAGAGCTTCAAGCGAGGACGTGGTGGCTTGCTCTGCGGAGGTGTCGAGCTTTTGTACGGTGCTGAGAGATTCGCCCAGTTTGGCTCGGATTTCTGAAGCCGCCTTGCCCAGTGCATCGAGGACATGGTCTTTGTCGCTCGCTTGTGCTTCCGTGCTGGCTAGCGATTCACCGCTTGAGCAGTTAACCGCCTTCAGGATCAAGCTGTATTGGGTGCCGATTTGTGCGATAGAACCGTCAATTACGGCGGCTCCTCCCGCTCGTTGGCAAAGTTCGCGGGCAATGTCCGGCGTCAGCCGAGCGTCTGGCTGGTGTGCCATCAGGCGCAGTGTCTGCTGGATACGCTGCTCGGACACGATGCTAAGAAATGGCGACTGCCCCAACTGCACAGCCAGACCCTGCTGAAGCGTTCCATCAAACACGGGGTCGCCCGTGGTGTTCGTGAAGTCCGCGATGACAATCGTATCCTTGATGGTGAGCTTAGCCGGGCGGTGCAGGTAGAAGTAAACTCCCACTGAGAATGCCAGCGCAGCCAGAGCAGGGGGAATAAGACGTTTCCAGAACTTTCGCGCTTGACTCGTCATTCCGCTTTCCGCGCTTATTCTCAGCCGCGCTGACTCGGTGTCGCGTCTCAAGCGTTGCAGATCGGAACGTATCTCTGAAGCATGTTGGTAGCGCAGATCGCGATCCTTCTCCAAACACTTGCTGATGATTCGTTCCAATTCAAAGGGCACGTCCGGGTTCAAGCGAACCGCCGATGTGGGCGTCACATCCAGAATCGCTTTGAAGATCAACCCTGAACTCTCGCCGCGGAACGGCAGCGTGCCTGTTGCCATCTCGTAAAGAACCGCTCCGAATGAGAATAGGTCTGTGCGTGCATCCAGTTCCTTCGCTCGGACTTGTTCCGGCGACATGTAGGCTATCGTCCCGACAGCCGTGCCCGGACTCGTGAGTTGCTCTTCGAGGGTTACTGTTGGTGCAGCGGTCGCGCCTGCCACGTCGCTGAGGGCGGGCGTTACTTTCGCTAATCCAAAATCCAGAACCTTGGTGTGCCCACGCTTAGTCACAAAAATGTTCACAGGTTTGATGTCGCGATGGACGATGCCAGAGGAGTGGGCAGCATCAAGCGCATCGGCGATCTCAATGCTCAGCGATAGCACCGTCTCGACCTCCATCGGTTTCCCGCCGATGCGGTGCTTCATGGTTAGCCCTTCGAGATATTCCATCGCGATGAAAGACTGATCGCCGTACTTTCCAATTTCGTAGATCGTGCAGATATTGGGATGGTTCAGTGCTGAGGCGGCACGTGCCTCCCGGCGAAAGCGTTCCAAAGCGTGCGGGTCACTCGCTAGGTCTGAGGGCAAGAACTTGAGGGCGACGAAGCGTCCAAGGTCGGTATCCTCAGCCTTGTAGACGACACCCATACCGCCACCACCAAGTTTCTCAACGATGCGATAGTGCGAGATGGTCTGACCGACAAGTTGGGAAAAAGTCGCCATTGGCGGGAATGTTATGACGCAATGTTGGGCGAGGTCAACGTGGTTGAGCAGCTAACTCACGCGGGCAGTACAAAAATTAACCATTCCCTATCGCTTTTGTTGAGCTTGCAAACTGATGGTCAAAAAGGGCTTCGCCGCAGCAGCCGCAAGCGAGTGATTCTATTGCCCCCAATTTTCGGATCGAGATGGTCAGCCCGGTATACCTTCTGACCACTCGTTGCGTCAGAGCTTTTGATCTCTTGGAGCGATGGGAACTGTGCTCACTGCGGCAAACCCATCCGGCGCAGCAGGTCTGCATAGCGCGGGTCGCTGCGAAGGTTGTCAATCCGCAGGTCAGCTTTGATGAAGTAGGAGATGTCCGAAGATCTCTCTCTGTATGCTTTTTCGAGAAATTCGAACGCTCTGTCCTTCTCACCTAATCCAGCGTAGATCGTCGCAATCATGTAGGGCGAGACGTAGCTGGTTTTCGATCTTTGCTGCAATTCGCGAAGTATTTTCTCGGCCTCAGCCTTCCTCCCTATACTCGCATAGGCGTGAGCCAGTGCAGCCGTGGGATCTTGATCGCCTTCCGATAATTCGATGGCAATCTTGTATTGAGGAACGGCTTCCATCTGCTCGTTTAAACCTTCGTAGGCAACCCCAAGCCAATAATGCGGAGTCCAAGCACCCGGATTCGAGGTCACGGAATTTCGGCTTACTTCAAGCAGCCCCTTGTAATCGCGCAGGTGGTAGTAGGGGTTAGATGCTAAAAGGGATGCTAATTCGGGATTGAGTTCTTTAATCTTCGCAATCTCAGCCAGTGCCTCAGCGCGTCGGCCACTCCAGCCTAAGTAAAGCGCAAGACGCTCATGGCCCACTACATAGCTCGGGCTGAGTTCAACAGCGTACCTGAACTCCCGCTCCGCAGTGCGCCAGTTCCATTCATGCCGCCAACTCAGCCATCCAAGCGTGGCATGGGCTTCCCCGAGCGTGCTATCTAGTTCGATTGCTTTGCGGACAGCTTCGTTGCCGTGTTGATAAGCATCCTGTGGCGACAGCAATCTAAACTCACTTAGACTGAGGTAGCAGTCTGCGACTCCAACGTAAGCCTGAGCGAAGTTGGGATCTTTTTGGATGGCCTGCTCGAAGTAATTCTGCGCTCGTTTGATCCCGTCCCGCGTCGACGTGGCATTCAAGTAATATTGCCCTTTGAGGTACGATTCGTAAGCCTCCGGGTTCACAGCCCGAGCGGAACCGAGTCTAGCCTGCTGTTGAGGAGTCAACTGCACGCGAACCTCTTGTGCTATCGCCTGTGCGATCTCACCTTGCAACTTCAAGACATCACCAAGATCGTGCTCATAAGAATCTGCCCATACGTGCTGATCCGTAGTTGCTCGGATCAATTGGGCTGTGATTCGCACCCGATTGCCCGAGCGCATGACTGATCCCTCAACTATGCCGTCCACATTCAATTCTTTCGCAATCTCCGGCACAGTCTTATTCGTTCCCTTGTAGTGCATAGCGGAAGTACGGGAAATAACGCGCAATGCACCGATCTTGGATAAATCGGTGATGAGTGCGTCGGTCATGCCATCGACAAAGTATTCCTGTTCGGGGTCGCGTGAGAGATTTTCGAGCGGTAGCACAGCAATCGAGTTGATCCGCTTCGCAGGACGACCCAAGTAGAACCTCGCCCCAACGGTCAATACACCGAGAATGGCAGCGATTGCGAGGATTACCACGGCGATCTGTTTGTGCGACCAGCGAAACGGTGCAGCCGATTTCGTCATTGCGACAGTTTTCCCTGACTCCGTGTCTCGCTTCAGCCGCTTCAGGTCGACCCTTAGCTCGGCGGCAGACTGGCATCGAATGTCACGATCCTTCTCCAGCGCCTTGCTGATGATCTCCTCCAGCTTGGGTGGTATGTCAGGGTTCACCCTGATTGCCGGGGCTGGCGCTCGATTTAGGATCGACTCGAAGATCACCCCTGCTGTATCGCCCCGAAAAGGCAACATGCCTGTCGCCATTTCGTAGAGCACTGCCCCGAACGAGAACAGGTCTGTACGGGCGTCCAGTTCCTTGCCGCGCACCTGCTCCGGCGACATATAGGCAACCGTGCCAAGCGCAGCGCCGGGAGTCGTGAGCGCCTCCTCAACGGTCGGGGCACTCATGGCGGCAACGTTGTCCGCCTTTAGAGTGACCTTTGCCAGCCCGAAATCGAGAATCTTGACCTGACCTCTGTTCGTGACAAAGATGTTCGCGGGTTTGATGTCCCGGTGGACGATCCCTTTGGAGTGTGCCGCATCCAACGCGTCGGCAATCTGAATACCGAGATCGATAACCGTTTCGATTTCCAGCGGCTTGCTATTGATTCGGTGTCGGAGCGTCTGGCCCTCAAGTAGTTCCATGGCAATGAACACCAGCCCGTCGACGTCGTCAATTTCGTAGATGGTGCAGATGTTTGAGTGGTTCAAGGCAGAGGCAGCGCGAGCTTCACGCCGGAATCTTTCTAGCGCCTGCGCATTGTTCGCGAGATCGTCGGGAAGGAACTTGAGAGCAACGTGGCGACCGAGCTTAAGGTCTTCCGCCTCATAGACGACGCCCATGCCTCCCCCGCCGATCTTGCGGAGGATGCGGTAATGGGAAACCGTCTGCCCCACAGGTTGTGAGGACGTTGCCATGTCGGGAATGTTACGGGGAAGCTCAAGAACGGGTCAATGGCAGCACGAAGCGGGTTATGTAATATTGATCCACGGAGTTCCCGATTCTTTCGTGAGCACTAATTGACGGTAGAGGAACCGGGAAGGACCATCGGTCAACCCAGAGGAGGACGCTCATGAACCGCACCATCGCTGCTCTTCTGTCGGGTTGTGTTCTTTTCGCCTCAGCCGCATTAGCCCAGAGCCGATCAGGAATCTGGACGACTCCATCTGCCGAACAGGTGAATGCCGTTTACCCAGAAGTTGAGTCACTCTATTTCGATCTGCACCGCGCTCCCGAACTTGCGATGCACGAGCAACAAACCTCAGCCAAGCTTGCCGAGCGTGTCAAAGCATTAGGGTACGAGGTAACGACTGGCGTCGGGAGCACTGGTGTCGTCGCCGTCCTACGCAACGGGGTAGGCCCGACCGTGCTCCTGCGCACAGACATGGACGCACTTCCAATCGAGGAAAAGACTGGCTCGCCATTTGCGAGTCACGTGGTTGTGAAGAGCGATTCAGGAACATCAATCCCTGTTATGCACGCCTGCGGTCATGACATCCACATGTCGAGTTGGGTCGGCACCGCAAAATTGATGGCTACGAATCGTGATCGCTGGCACGGTACTTTGATACTGATCGGGCAGCCAGCGGAGGAGACGGGCGAGGGTGCAGTCGCCATGATTAAAGATGGCTTGCTCACGCGCTTCCCTAAACCCGATTTCGCGTTAGCGATCCACGACAGTGCGATTCTTCCGGTTGGTCAAGTGGGCTATACTCCGGGTTACGCACTGGCTGCCGCCGACTCTGTGGATATTACGATCTTTGGTCGGGGTGGGCACGGCGGACAGCCACAGGACACGGTCGATCCCGTCGTGATAGCTTCCCGCACGGTTCTTGGCTTGCAGAGTATCGTGTCCCGCGAAAATAATCCGCTTGACCCTGTGGTCATCACGGTCGGCACGATTCACGGCGGATCAAAAAACAGCATCATCCCAGATGAAGTTAAGCTCCAGCTCACTGTGCGTTCCTACAAGCCAGAGGTTCGTAAGCGACTCCTCGCATCCATCGAACGTGTGGCAAAGGGCGAGGCATTGGCCGGCGGTTCGCCACAGGAACCGTCCATCAAAGTCACCCCCGCCGCAAACGCGATGTACAACGATCCGGCACTCACGAAGCGGCTCGTTGCCGCCCTGAGTCATGTGCTAGGCGAACGCAACGTGATCCAAGTTGAACCCAAAATGGTTTTTGAAGACTTCGCCGAGTTCAACCTCGCAGGAATACCATCAGCGGATTTCTGGGTCGGTGCAGTCAACCCTGAGAAGTTTGCCGCCGCACAACAATCCGGCACGCCGCTACCACAACTTCACTCTGCGATGTGGGCACCGGACTATGCTCCTACCCTCAGGACTGTAATGACCGTGGAAATGACCGAATTGCTGGAGTTGCGGGGCACTAGTGGTCTTGCCCCAAAGGAAAAACCCTTTGCGTCACTACGAAGATGCTATGGAACACCACTGTCATCGTGCCCGCGTATTGCTTTGTTGTGGCTCGCGGAATAATGCCGCTGAAGCAGGTCTTCTCCGAAATCGCCGTTGAAATCGCGCCATACAGAGTGGATGTGATTGGCATTGTCCTGCGTGTCATCGAACTCGATCAAAAATGAGGGCGTCTGGACACGGTAATAGCGTGGATCGCTGGAATTAATCCCGCCCGACCAAGCAAAGTAGATGTTCCGGGCAGCTTTATTTATCTGCGCCATCCTCTGCTCAGCCAGTTCGTCCGGCACGTTGCGAGCGTATTCTTCCATCAGCGCCATGAGCGCGTCGAACTGTCTGGAGTTCATTTTGGAAGCTGAAAGCCCGGACGGCTGGCCTTGAAGCGCCGCCTTGCGGCTGGCGGCGGTCAGAATATCCTTATAGGCGGTTGGCTCGACAACCGCCACCTTCTGCTGCTGTTCGTCAAGTGTATGGATCAGTTCGATGCTGAGGTCGTCTTCGCCAGCTAGGGTGCGCAGACCTTTGCGCGGGCCTTGCCGAACTTCGGCCGGGTTGCAACCGAAGAAGCTCGGACCGTCAATCGCCTCGCCATTCACTACCGTGTAGTTTTGGCTCAGGTGGTGCCCCTCGATGCGGTACCCCCACGTGCCGCTATTAGCTGGGGTTCCGAATACTGAAAAATAGTACTTCTCCGGGTCGCGGCGCTCGCCAGTATCCTTCTCCATGATCTTGAGCACGTCCTCCAAGCTCATGATCGTCACGGCCTTGATGTAGCCCGTCTGGCTCAAGCCGGCTGCGAATAGTGCGCTCGCAAGGTGCTTCTGATAGGGCGACATTTCTCGCAACGGCAGTCCCTTGCGCTCCTTGGGAATGAAATGCCAGTTCATGCGCTCGTCGGCGTCGAAGGGAAGAGTTGCTTTGCCGCGCTGATTGCCATCCAGCGCGGCGAGAAAGCGGTTGGCGCATTCGGTCATCAGCGACACTGCATACCCAACGTGTCCATGGGGCTGATCGGCGCGGCTGTCCCGCGAACCGAGCATAGTTGCTCCTAAAAGCATCCACGACGAAAGAAGAAAGGATCGTCTTTTCATACGCACACCTCGACTAGTGATCAGGCTTCCGCGACCGCGCACTCACGAGTGTCGGCAAGGGAGTAGTCGCCTTCGATGCTGCGACCTCGCCTTTCAGCCTCTCTGAAAGAGTGTTCAAGTCGCCGAGAGAATCAAGGGGCAGATTAAATCGTAAAAACTCTGGGTGTAGGCTTCGTAGCACATCGACCATCCACTCGTCTGCACCGAGCAGGAGATCAGTACGCACGGATGGCGTTGGCAGACCCGCATCTCGAAATATGCTGGGAAGAAGGGGTGTCATTTCCGTATTTGTTCCGCAACGCCGAAAAACCTCCTCCAGAAGTAGAGCGCCTGCCGACCAAAGCGGCAAAGGGCGGGCGGCGGCGAGAAAAGAACTGTAAGACGCCTCTTGGAAGACCAAAATTCCACCGGGTCGGACAAGCTGGGAAAGTGACCGCAAGACCGATGCAGGGTCGGGGAGGAACATTAGGATGTAACGACCCACGGCAGCATCGAAGAGCTTACCGCTTCGAACTTGAGTCACATCGGACTCGATGAATTGGACATTGTGAAGTCCAGCCTCTTCGATGCGAGTCCTAGCCCTACTGACCGAGCGCGGATCACGTTCGATACCCACTACTTCTCCTGAAGAGCCGACAATGCGTGCCAGTAACAACGCCCCATCGCCGACACCGGAGCCTACATCCAGAACACGTTGCCCTTTGCCAATTCCCGCTTCGCGGAAGCACCGTTCGCTATATGGCGCGAGCCACGCAGCCTGCCGGATCAGCCGCTCGTGCTCAGCGTCTGCGCTACCAAGTGCGTAATGAGAAGATGCGCTGCTCACCGGAATCCTTGATCTAATTCGAGCGGAGTATACTCCTGCTGCTGCGAGGTGAGAGGGCTTTTTCGAGTCGGGCATTCAATTCAACGAGCTAGGAGTGACCATGATCTGTGCCGAGACCAAGGTTTTTCCCGTCGAAGCCTTGCGTGAATTCAGTACCCGCGTGTTCCTTCACTTCGGATGTCCCCAAGAGGACGCCGAGCAGGCTGCCGGTGTGCTTGCCTGTGCAGACCTGCGAGGCATCGACTCGCATGGCGTAGCTCGGCTGCACAGCTATTTCGAAATGCTCAGTGATGGAGGAATCAATCCAAAACCCGAAATCGAAATTGTCCGCTCGACTCCCAGTACGGCGACCGTTGATGGCGACAACGGTCTGGGGCTGGTGGTGGGTTCGAAAGCGAATCGCATCGCAATGGAGTTGGCTGAGAACGTTGGCTCCGGGTGGGTGAGCGTGCGCAACACGAATCACTTCGGCATCGCTGGCTATTACGTTCTTAAAGCGCTGGAACGCGATCTTATTGGGTGGGCGATGACCAACTCGACCAAGCTGGTCGCACCCTTATGGGGAGCGGAGCGCATGCTCGGTACCAACCCTATCGCGATTGGTTTCCCCGGAAAACAGGAGCCGCCAATCGTGATCGACATGGCAACCAGTGCCGCCGCTTATGGCAAGGTCGAAATGGCTCGACGGAAAGGCAATAGGATCCCTTCCGGCTGGGCGATCAATAGCGATGGCGTCGTCAGTACAAAGCCAGAAGACATGATTGAGGGTGGAGCACTTCTGCCCCTCGGCTCTGATCGTGAACATGGCGGGCATAAGGGCTACTGCTTGGCGGTTATGGTCGATATGTTGAGTTGCGTCTTGAGCGGGGCGAATTGGGGACCATTCGCCCCGCCCTTTGCTCTTCGACAGGAAATCGAAATTCCGACCCGCAGTGTCGGCAAGGGGATCGGGCACTTCTTCGGCGCGATGCGGATCGACGGCTTTATTGACCCGGATGTTTTCAAGGAACAGGTTGACGAGTATGTTCGAGTGTTCCGTGCCACGAAGCCAGCACCGGGCACCAAGGGGCCGCTGATTCCGGGCGATCCTGAGCGAAGAGCCGAACAAGAACGGCGCGACAAGGGCGTACCCCTAGTTCCAGCGGTCATAGAGGAACTGCGCGACATTTCCTTGAAGACGGGCATACCCTTCGACTGAAGGATTCCGGCTCCGTGGTTCGGTGCTACACTGTGCCGATCCGTCGCGGGGGTGCGGCGTGCCCTTCATCCGCGCAATCGGTCGCTGGACGATGACCGCTCTGGTCATCAACTCCATTATCGGCAGCGGCATTTTTGGGCTGCCTTCCGAGGTTACCCGCCTTGTAGGCCGGGCTAGCCCACTAGCCATGATTTTTGGCGGGCTGGCTATGGGCATCATCATGGCATGCCTAGCCGAGGTAGCCTCACAGTTCTCTGAGCCCGGTGGGGTCTACCTGTATGTGCGAACTGCTTTCGGCAGATTCGCTGGGATGCAAGCCGGATGGTTTCATTTGCTCGCTGCCTGTGCTGGCGGGGCAGCCAACGCTAGCCTGTTCATGATCTACCTAGCGGGCTTGCTACCTTGGGCGGGCGGCGGAACGCAGCACGCCCTACTACTCGCGCTGCTAATAATTGTCCCTACGGCTGCAAACTACGTCGGTGTGCGTAGCGGCGCGGCTTTCAGCAACCTGCTCACCATTGCCAAGCTGCTGCCGCTTGGTCTAATCATCGCGCTCGGCATTGCCCGTTTTGGGCATCACATCGAAATTCTTAAGCGATCTGAGATTAGCAGTCCGGGCATAGCATCATGGCTTAGCGCCTTATTCCTTCTGTTTTTCGCCTATGGAGGCCCAGAAAACGCCCTCGTACCTGCGGGCGAAGTCAAGAATCCTCGCCAAACGGTTCCCTTCGGACTGCTGGCAGGTCTCGTGGTGTGCGCCGCCGTGTACACGCTCGTCCAGTTCGTGACAGTGGCGACAATCGGCACCAGCACAACTCCGCGTCCATTGGCAGAAACAGCGTCCGTACTAGTCGGACAGGAGTGGCGGAATATTACTCACGATTGGGGTGATGATTTCTGCCTATGGTTGGTTATCTGGAGGTTTGTTGGAAGTTCCGCGACTCGCATGCTCACTGGCAGCGCAGGGCGATGCCCCCGGGTTTCTTGGCAAGTTACATCCACGCTTCAAAACGCCTGCACTCGCTATCGTACTTTACGCCGCGTTTATATGGTTCCTTGCGGCAACGGGCGCATACCTCTGGATCGCGGCCTTAGGTAGCGGCGCGTTCATCGTCATCTATTCTGCGGGATGTGCAGCGCTGATCAAATTACGCCGACAAAATCCGCACGCTGATGCGCTGCGACTCCCGTTCGGACAGGCATTTGCGCTCCTTGCGATTTTCATCTGCTTAACAGTGCTGACACGGCTGCACGCTCGCGAGGCGTTGCTGATGGGCGTTACCGCAATGATTGCCACTGCGAACTGGTGGTGGGCAAAACACCGCGAGACTCAGAGGCAAAGGGCTTCGAAAGCTGTAATTGCGGCGGGTGCTTCGAATTGAGAACCCTACATTGGGATATTCCGGTCGGCTCCGAGGTGAGATATGAGCGCCAGTCCAGCACCTGCTCCAAGCACAATCGACCCCAGAACGATCAGCAAGCTGCGGACGCGGATCATCCCGTTCGTTTTCGTTCTCTTCGTGATTAACTTCGTTGACCGGATCAACATTGGCTTTGCGGCGTTAACGATGAACAAGGAGTTGGCTATCACAAGCCAGCAGTTCGGACTCTTGTAGGGAATATTCTTTTGGGGCTATTTGGTTTTTGAAATACCCAGCAATCTGTTGCTGCACAAGCTCGGAGCACGAATCTGGATTGCGCGGATATTAGTCAGTTGGGGGATTGTTGCAATTCTTACTGGCTTTGTGAGATCAGCCACCCATTTGTATTTTTTGCGATTTCTGCTTGGGGTGGCTGAGGCTGGGTTTGTTCCCGGAATGTATCTTTACCTGACGTACTGGTTTCCCCAGCGGCAACTGGCTCACGCAATTGCGCTTTTCAACAGTGCCCCCGCAATAGCCAGCGTAGTTGGTGCTCCGATCTCAGGTGTAATTCTGGATCACATCCATTGGCTCGGTTTCAGCAGTTGGCGATGGTTGCTGATTCTGGAGGGAGTTCCAGCCATAGTAGGCGGCATTGTCACGTATTTTCTTCTGCCCAGCCGACCCACAGAAGCCAAATTTCTTACGCCGCAAGAAAGAAATCACCTCGCGGCTGAACTGCGTCTTCAAGAACAGGGCAAAGTTCCAAAAGACCCTATCACAGTAGGTCAGGCACTGGCACACACACGCGTGTGGCATCTGATTGCTATCTACTTCACGGCAATGGTGTCTTTGAACACGATGACCTTCTGGATGCCACAGTTGCTGAAGACTTTCTCCAGCCAATATTCGAATACCACGGTTGGAGTCCTAGTGATGATCCCTTACGTTGCTGCTGTCACCGCGATGATTTTTGTCTCCCGCAGTTCGGATCGTGCGCTCGAACGCCGTTATCACGCCGCTGTTCCCGTTATGATCGCAGCAATCGCTCTGGTATTGCTAAGCACGACCAACGGCAGTTCTGCTTTCATTTCTGTCATCCTCTGGTGTTTTGTAGCAGCAGGGGTCTACAGTCTGCTTCCTCCTTTCTGGTCGATGCCGACTGAGTTCTTGTCGGGGTTCTCGGCGGCTGCCGGGATTGCATTCATCAACTCGGTCGGAAACATAGGCGGCTTTTTTGGCCCTTACGTAATGGGGGTAATCAACAAGCAGACTGGAAGTTTTCGCGGCGGACTTGTGGTCGCAAGTGTTTCGTTGTTCACATCAGCGATGCTGATACTTGCGCTGCGGAAAAGAATCGTGCCGGAGGTGGGGTCGGTCGCGATGATTCAGGCGAGTCCAGCAGGTTCCCCGCCTGCTGATGTGGGATAAGAACAGGGCGATGTTGCTACTAATTCGACAGTGTCTCAGAACCTTTACCCGGCGAACCAGCTTCGGGCGAAAATTTCGTGCTTGAAAACAAAACAGTTCTGCCTCTTCGGTGAGACCCCTTCTGAACCACCCCCGAAAAGCCGAGGCTTACGCTTCACAACACCTGCACGTCCTGCCCCGAATGGCTTCACGGCCTTCCCAAAGGACGAGCGGAACGATTGCCAGAGCCTTCGCAAGTCACCTTAGTGACAGAACCCATGCGGCGGCGAAGCAGCCTGTGCCAACGGCAACGCCGATGGCAGGAATGCGGAACCAGTAGAGCAGGGCGATAACTTCATAGGCGCAGCCGATCAGGGTCAGCGCTGGCATGATGATGCCGACCGGGAGCGTGTTGAATCGAGACCCAGCCCACAGCGCCAGCCCTGCAACCATCAGCACGCCAAGACTGTGGCTAAAGTTGAAGCCAACCCAAGCTCGCCACATGTCCGTGCGTCCTCCCGATAGCCTAAGCGCCGAATTCTCCATCGCGTGCGCAACCGAAGGATCGACCGGGACAAGTCGTCGTGGGTTCCGCAGATCGAGGAGAGTGTAGACGACATGCAGCGTGCCTAGTACACCGAATACTGTACCGCCAAGGATGAGCAGGGTGGCGATCATCGGTGATGGAGTTTTGGGACTCATTGGGGGATTTGCCTCCCGATTCGTACTGGAGGAGTTATGCCATGTGGGCAGCTCGCCGTCAGTAGATGTTCCATACGCCGGGCGTCACAACCTCCAGCAGATGACCGTCTGGATCGCGGAAGTAGAGCGCCTCGCCTCCATATTTCCACGTCTTCCGCAACTCAATCGAGATGCCCTGTTCCTTCAGCCAGCGTTCCCAAACAGGTAAATCACAACGAGCGATCCCAAACGCGATGTGAATTGCGCCGATGACGTCTGTATCAGCAGTAGCGCCTTTTTTGAACAGCAACAGCATGCTGCGATCACCCGCACGCATCGGGCAAAGGCGCGTCTCATCGTTCAGGGGTTCGCCGGGTTCGAGCGACTCAAAGCCGAATACTCGCCGATAGAATTCAGCGGAGCGAGCGGCACTCTCGACGTACAGGGATGTTTCCAGAATTCCCATTGACTCGCGGTGGCATAGTGGCGACATTACTCATGTTGTTTTCCTCTGTCGCACCGAACAAGATCACGACCTGACGACGTAATCCTGACCACACAACGTCCGTTCACGTTCTCACTGACGACGAGACCGCGATCATTCGCCTCTTCCCACACGGGCAGTCTGGGACATGATGTGCGCCAAGCCTCCATTACTTCTTCGGAGGTTCTGTCGCGTTTAGCCACCCACTCAAGAAGATCGAGGATCAGGGCGTCAACTACTGTGTCCGCCATGCCATTTCTCCGAGACTCCAGCGGAAAGTTGAATGGAAACTACTCTTCTCCTGTGGTCAGATCAACCCTTGTTTAACTCGGCAAAATAGGAAATCCAACGTTTGCGGATTGACTGTTCGTCAACTGACGTGTCGTCATACGCAGGGGAGGTGAGCGGCAACGCACTCTCGACTTTTACCAGCACGAAACCTCGTATTCGGGCTTCCGACTTGCTCCTCACTGCGTCCACCCATCGCCCTCGGTAAAAGTTCATGATTTGCTGAAAAAGTTCGCCGTCCATAATGACTTCACCAGTGCCTTTGAAACGGTAGCCTTTGCGGGCAAAAGGATCAACAACGTTTATCTCGACAGCAGGATTCTTCCGAAGGTTCGTGATCGTTCCCGGAGAGCGGATGTCGGCGAAGACGAGATGATCGTCGTCCCAAACGGAAATTGTGCCCTTGGGCGAGAGATTGGGTGTTCCATCGGGGCAGACAGTGGCAACGAAGGCTAGCCGCTGCTCCACGACAACACGCTTCATATCAGCAGTGAGCTTAGCACCCATCTGAATTCCCACGCTCGCGAGGCGACGACAACCCGATTTTATAGATGAGTGAGCTTGGCATCCAGCACTCAACCTGAGAATATTTGAGCTTACAAGGCAGAATCAATCGGGTGTGAACCGATCAGCTAAGTACGTGACAGCCATCGTTGTTGCCCACCTGTTGGTCAACATTGTCCATGGTCTTGCGCACCGTGAATTGCGCGTTGGGCTCGATCCACCAGCCTCGATCTTCGTGATCGTGGTCGTGCTGGTCAGTCCTTTGCTCGCAATGGCGCTCGTCTGGACGACGAAGAAGCGAATCGGGCTTATTCTCTTGTCGCTTGCGATGTTTGGATCGCTGCTATTCGGCTTCTATCATCATTTTCTGGCTGTGAGCCCGGATCACGTGCATTCACAGCCCCCGAGTCTACGGGGAATCGCGTTTGTCTTGACCGCGTACCTACTGCTCATTACGGAAGCGATTGGAACTTACGTGGGCGTTCATTTTCTTTGGATTGCGACAGAGACTTCGAACAAAACCGTTAAAGTCCGATTCCGTTGAAGATTGGAAACCTGTGCGGATCGCATGGAATTTCGACCCAAACCCTAACCTTTGATTCCGCTGCTGTCTTCACTTGGTTCAAAATCGCCTTTCCGAATGCGGCCAGAGAAGCAACGGGCCGTTTCAATGGTAGCGTTACAATTTGCTCCGATGCTCGAATCAGTGATTTACGGTTCAGAGCCACAGGATAAGCAGCGTGAACGCGGCCCGAGAACCCGAAGACCTCCACAAACTTTTTGCGCAGAGCCTAAACTCGGGCGATCTTGACGCGCTGGTTGCCTTGTACGCATTCGACGGATTCCTGCTGGCGCGTAGCGGGCCAGCGCGAGGCATTAGCGAAATTCGTAAAGCCCTCGCTGGGTATATCGCTATGAAGCCAACGATCCAACTCACGACGCGCAGAGTCATACAGGTGGAGGACACAGCGTTGCTCGTGGGAGATTGGCGATTTCAAGGAACGGCCGCCGATGGTGGCACTGTGTCAACCTCTGGCACCAGTATTGAAGTGGCTCGTCGTCAGCCCGACGGAAGCTGGCGCTACCTCATCGACCTCCCCAATGGACCCGACTAGGGAGATCACAATCTTGACCGTCCCGACGCGGTGCGCTGCCGCCGAGCGCGAGTAACAGCGCAGGCTAATCGGCCTCACGCAGCGGCTACCTCTTGTTGCATTCGCACAGGATCGGCTCCGCACGAAGTCCGCCAACGAGTGTACGTAGTCCTGCTCCGTCATGCCAAAATAGTGCCCCAGTTCGTGCATGAGCGTTTGGCGGATTTGCTGGCGGACTTCTGTCTCGGTGGAACAGATCGCTTCAATGTTCTTCTGATAAAGCACAATGTGTGCAGGACCAACCGATAAGTCAAAAACGCTCTTCTTCGTTGCAGGCACGCCGTGGAAGATGCCAAGAAGCAATCGCCTTCGGTGTCCGGGTCAGGGTGGTGGCTGCTTCGGCGGAAAATCTTCGACCAGAATCGCGACGTTCTTGATACGGCTTCGGAATTCTTCCGGCAGCGAATCCAACGTTTGTTCTGCAACCTTGACGAAGTCTTCGCGCTTCATCCTTCACCCGCCCGACCGGGTGGTTACGCCCGGTTTCTTGGGTCTACGCAAGCGTTTTCCCTTTCGTCGGTGGACCGAAAATGCTGATGGTGATCGCGACCAGCAACCAACATGCCACAATGTAAATGAACACGCTTATGTAACCGTGATGATTGAACAGGAATGCCACAAACAGGGGGCCAAAAACGTTTGCAAGCCGACCCATACCGTAGGCAAGCCCTGCCCCTGAGTTGCGAATCCCCGTTGGGTAACATTCGGGTGTATACGCGTAGAGGAAGGGTGTGAGAACGTGCTGCAACATCGCAACAAGGAATCCAAAAATGATGATGGTGATCGTTCGAAACGAAAGCCCGTAGATAAGCCCACAGAATGCGCTCAGGAGCGCCACAATGGGAATCCACCACTTGCGCTCCCAGCGATCTGAAATCAAAGCGGCAATGAAGGCACCGGGTACCGCCCCCAGCCACATGGCGGAAGACCAAGCGAGGGAGTTTACGAGCGAAAAACCATGCTCAGCCAGCAACGTGGGAACCCAAGACGCAAACCCGTAAAAGCCGAGTGTCTCACAAATCCACGTAAAGACCAGCATGATGGTGCGGGGCAGGTACGGTTGAGCCATAAGCTCGGCATACCCGGCTCTGCGAGATGCAACTTGCACTACGTCCGACGCTGGTGGCAGAGCGCCGATTTCCTTTTCGGCAGATTTCTCGATCCTGTCCAACACAGCGTCCGCCTCCCCTAGTCGCCCATGATTCTCGTACCATCGCGGCGACTCCTCCAACCAACGCGACAACAAGCCAAACAGGATACCCAGCGATCCCCAAACGAAAACTAGCCTCCAGCCCCACGGAGCCAAAGGCACGAAGAAGCGGGCGACATAAGCGGTCGCAGGTATACCGAACAGCCCGATCATCATCGTCCAGCCTTGATACGTTCCTCGCTGGGCTGACGGGAATATTTCGCTGATATATGTCATGCCTACCACAGTCATGGCCGATAGTCCGACCCCTGTTAGCAGGCGGGTTGTGAACAGCCCAATCGGTTCCCACACCAAGGCATTCAGGAGCGAGAATCCGGCGTACCAGAGCGTTGTCAGGACTAGTGCCCGCTTGCGTCCGATGCGGTCGGAGACCCAGCCACCCGTTATTGCCCCGATGAACATGCCCCCGAACGTAGCGGAAGTAATAAAGCCGATTGTTGCAACGGAGAGGTGCCAATGGATCCTGATGGCGGGTGCTGCGAATGAGAAGCTGTTGATGTCCCCCAATTCAAAAAAGAAAACGAACCCCAACAGCCACATGATTCGACGGTGAAAAGACGTGATAGGCAGTCGATCTAGGCGAGCGGACGCCGATAATCGCGCATGCTGCAATGTCTGTGGAAGTACCTTTTGATCTGGCATTGGCAGACCGTCCGCAATTGCGAATTTTCCTCCGAACGTGCGGGCAATGGCAATCTGATCATTTCTACAGTCGGTCGTCCAGTTCAACCTGAGCAAATTAAGAAAAGCCAGCATCAAAGCAGGCGCGTATACTCGGCGCTCGATTTGACCGATGCAGCGGTTCTGGTGGATATTGAGACGGAAATGGACTCCGAGTAGATCATTGCCGAAATCGAGTGGTTAGAGCGCATCTTTGCGGTGCCGGACACCAGACCGCCGAGCGCAAGCGACCTCGCGGCTGCGAATCGTCGGCTCGATGAGAAGCAAGCCCACAGCCCGTGGTTTCGGCTCTGGCAGCGGTATGGCGTCTGTTGCCGAGCTGAGTCCCCTGTGAACTGCTATGAGACTCTTTGATGAATGGTCGTTCACCCGCTGCGACACGCAAAGCAAATCGAGGAGACAAGGGCGGCACTCAACAAAATAGACGGCAAGCCAGATTGAATGGGGTCGAAGCACGCTTCACCTAATTCCTGAATGCCGACCTCGTTTCGATGGAAGGTTCTGGAAGCTGCTGTTCGGTAATGAGATGAGAGCGACTGAATTCGAGTTTCGTCACCGCGCCCTCCTGAACTTAGTTCAGATTTGGCTTGCTTTTCAGATGTATGTGTTCGACCACGCGAATGTCGTCTGGTCGATCTTCCCATGGAACACCCTGCGAGGGGCAGTTCTGGCGCGGTCAGTATTGCTCTTTGCGGCCCTGCTCGTCGGTGCAGCCGCCGCGATTCGAACTTGGGCAACCGCCTATCTCGGTTCCGACGTGGTCTTCGATTTGAACTTGCACACAAATCGCCTAGTGGCGGACGGCCCCTACCGGCATGTCCGCAATCCTCTGTATCTCGGTACGCTCCTGCTTTCAATCGGTTTGGGTTTTCTAGCCAACCGTGTTGGATTCCTGATTCTTGTTGTGTGCGCAGTTCTTCGTATTCTTCGACTGATTGGGCACGAGGAAGAAGAATTAGAGCGACGGCTCGGAGCACAATTTCTGAGATTCGCTAAAACTGTCCCCCGATTGTTCCCCTCGATATCCCCGCGCATTCCCTCCGCTGGACTCGTGCCTCGATGGGGACAGGCGTTTCGAGCCGAAGCCTTCATGTGGGGCTTTCTTGTGACGATGGGCGCGTTCGCAATTACGCTTCGTGTCAGTGTAGCGTGGACGTTGGGGCTTTTGACTCTTGTCCTCTATATCGTGCAGAGGGCAAACAATCAATGGATGAAAGCGAATGACGTCCGCCGATCTTGAGGGCTTACCCTAGCGAGCGCCGGGAGCGCGACCGCACCTGCCGCTCAATAAGGATGCGCCTCTAGCCGAATTTCAAACGGTCGCCGCCGAATTTCCGGTCTTCAGTATCACTTCTACCAAGATGAGATGAGGAGGGTTACGGATGCCGAGAGAAGCAAGGCTGTTTACATCAAGCGCAGGTTCGGTTGTTCGTGGCTACCTGAAGTTCCGGGCTAATATCCCGCCGCGCTGGATAAAAAATGCGCGGGGTTCGCGCAAGCGGATCGAGCCGGACATTGCCGAGGGTTTCCGTTCTCTCAAACGCCTGCGGATCAGGAGACCAAGGGCAAGAATCGCCATTCGGAACGCGCAGCGGGATTTGCGCTCGGTCTTGGATCGCTGGGAGACAGCCTACCGCAAAGAGAACTTTTATCGCGGGATACGAATCCTCTTGGAGTTGCAACGGGAAGGCTCCTCCAGTCTGTAGACCCTAGTTGCAAGGGTTGAGCCTTCGGTTTGGTGCCCGGCATCGTCTGCGGTGACGCGGGGAAGCGGTTCGCAACCGCTGTTGATTGGGATGAGACCACCATTTCGCTCTAAGCAGACGGTCATCATTAACGCGCCATTGGAGGCGGTGTGGGCTTTCAACATGGACATCACGAAGATTCCTGAGTTTCACCCCCGCGTCGTCAAGGTGGAGCTACTCTCAGGCAAATCTCTCCGCGAACCCGGTGTTTCCTACCGATGCCACCTCTCAGGCGGGAAACACACGTGCGTTGAGAAGGACATCGAAATTCTCCCCATGCAGAAGATTGTCACTGTACTGCCGGAGGATACGTTCGGAATATGCAAGATTTTGCCTGACTACGTGGTCGAAACCACGTTTCACCGAGTCGGGCAGTCTTCAACGAAGGTAGAGATCAGCCATTACTACTCCACTCCAACTTTGAAAGCCAAGCTGCTGAACCTAGTCGCGAAACGAAGAATCGCCCGCGACACTCAGGCAACCTTGAACGCAGGCAAAGCTGCGATAGAGACTGCGCAAGCAGAACGACGCGCTTAGCATAGTCGCGGTATCGTTCACAGAGAGGTGCGGACATGCAAGGAACGCAACTGAGATACGTAATCAAATTTGTCGCCGACATGGGAAAAGCTGTGACGTTCTACCGTGACGTGCTCGGTCTAAAGCTGAAGTTCGAATCGCCGGGATGGAGCGAGTTCGTGACTGGCGAAACCACTCTCGCATTGCACCCCGCTTCGGACAGGAATCCGGCAGGAAAGGTCGAACTAGGTTTCACCGTCTCCGATGTTGAGGCTTTCTACCGGGAGATGAGCGCCAAGGGTGTTCTGTTCAGCATGCCTCCCAAGAAGCAGGATTTCGGCGGAGTACTGGCACAGTTTGTCGATTCCGAGGGCGCACATTGCAGCGTGGGCGCGGAGGCGGCGTAGATCGCGATCATGCGGCAAGTTGCGGAGTTCATTGCAGTCCTCGCATGCGCCCTATTCAGCGGAGCCTCCGTCTACATCAATCTTGTCGAACATCCAGCCAGAATGGAATGCGGAGTGGAAATAGCCGCCACCGAATTTTCGCCCAGCTATCGTCGGGGAACCATCATGCAGGCGACCTGCGCAGCCTTCGGTCTCCTGTCCTCCGTCGCAGCGTGGCTCGCCGGGGCGACACTCTGGTGGCTGGTTGCTGGAGTCCTGCTGGGCAGTGTGATCCCGTTTACCCTGATAGTGATCCTGCCCACCAACAAGCGGTTGCTCAGCCCAGCACTAGATCGGCGGTCAGCCGAAGCAGAGCGCCTGCTCGCACGCTGGGGGAGGCTGCATGCCGTGCGGAGCGTTCTCAGCGGAGTGGCGCTGCTGCTGTTTCTGTACTTGGTGCTCTTTTTGAAGTCGCGATGAGAACTCGATGCTCACGGATGCCCCACCACAAAAGAACCGTGCAGAATCCCTCGAAAGCGACTGCGTCAAGAGCCTCGACGTGCCTCAAGACGGGACGTTATTGGAGATTGCGAAGCGGCTCGACTCCGCGATGAAGTCGGACAGGATTGCAGACGTTCGGAGCGCCTGCGCCGAGTTTTTGGCGACGGCGTCAGATTTCTATAGAGTCCCGACCTGCGGCATCCGCGTCCTTGCAGCGCGACCGGTGCGAGTTCGCGAACAGTGGACGACCGAACTCTTCGGGGACTACAGTCCCGAAACCATGCTGATCCGGGTCTGGATGCGGACGGCGGTTCGCAAGGAAGTCACGTCATTCGGCACACTCCTCAGCACTCTTTGCCACGAGTTTTGCCATCATCTCGATTATCAGAAGTTCGGGTTTCACGATTCGTGGCACACTCGCGGCTTCTACGAGAGAGCCGCTGTGCTGTACCACCATGCGCGTGCAACACCGCTGAAGAAACTGTTCTGGGTTCCTAGGCAGGCGGACGTTGGCGAATCGACTAGCAGCGGACGAATCGGGGTGCTTGAGGTTTCGCTCCTCGAAAATCACAGCACCTTGGCGAATCATTCCGGCTCGACTCCGACCTGTGGCGAATCCCGTTTTCTGCGATGCAGGAATCCATACCCAAGAATCGCAGCCGCCGTGATTGGATAACCGATCATGAGTAGCATCCCCGGCATACAGAGGCCCACGAGCAGGGCGGTGACTGCGACCAACGAAATATATCGAGCGAAGGCGAGCCGAGACAGAGTTCGCCGGAGCAACAAGAAATCAGAGATGAGCAGAGCAGGGATGAACCAGCCCCCGCCATAGACAAGAGCCAACCCTGTAAGAATGCGGTGCAAGTCGGAGTTGCCCAAATCCCCCCAATGCAACATTAGGAAGGAGAAACCTGCTACAGCTTGGATCGCACCGAATAACGGAGCCAGAAAGACCCAAGCAGCGATTTGGATATAGCGGTTCACAGCCGCAAATTAACATACAAAAACGAGACCAGCGGCTTCGAAGAAGGGAGACAATAGAACATGTCAACCCTAGACTGAGCTTATGCAGCCCGGAACCATGATCTGTGTTTATGCCGTGCCGCTGATGTTATCAGCAGTACTGTCATGTGTAGCCCAGTCTCCTGCGAGGCCAGCATCAGCGACGGGAACAATTAACGCCACCATTGACGACACCGACTCGGGGCAGCCACTTTCCAATGCACACTTGGAGGTGCAACTGTTCCCACCCGAGCATGGCGCACGCAAATTTCTTTCGCTGCTCTGTGTGCCCAGCAAGGGTGCCCAGCCACTCTTCACCTTTGCCCTCACCACCGATCTGAATGGCTCATTCAGCCTCACGGCACCCGGGGGCGATTACCTTGCTAAGGTCACGATTCCCCAGCGCGAGCCAGTATTCGGTTGCATTTTTTTCGACACGGAAGAGTCCGTTCGGCGGTGCGGCTCTGATCCCTTATCCGTGTGTATCCACCAGCACCTATTTGTCCGCACCACAAAGTCGATCCCCGGATTTTCCGGTGACATGCTCAGTAGTTCGGCTTGTGCTCCATATCAACCCTCGCCTTGTGAGCCGCTTCGCGTTCCTAATCGTGTCCAGACGGACAAGATCGTGCTGCGCGACTTTGAAGGCAGTCCGATTGGCAACGCACGCTTGGAATTCCACGAGTACACCAAAGGAAAGGGGAAATTGGTTGGGAGGCTCATGACCGATGCTAGTGTAACGGGTCGCATTCTTTTCCCCTCGCCTTCTGAACCGATCTTCCGGGGGTCTTCTCAGATTCCTCTCGGGTTGTGAGCGAGGCAGCTACTGTGCAC
>Ga0207684_10000347_pt1 | contig 64001 bp, 59 predicted proteins | sample KBSK5501metaG_FD_184342 | JGI IMG/M metagenome (GOLD analysis project Ga0207684, IMG submission 184342) | Corn, switchgrass and miscanthus rhizosphere microbial communities from Kellogg Biological Station, Michigan, USA - KBS K5-50-1 metaG... | ecosystem: Host-associated > Plants > Roots >...
ACCACCAAGGGCAGGGCGCGGATCGAACTTACGAGCGGTCTTGACTGGTAATCATGACCTGCCGCTTTACCGGATCTCACACCCGCCCTTGTTCTATCACAAAAACGGCAATTCCAAGATACAAGCCGGTTACGATGCATTCGAGTCAAGCGCATAGTCGAATTTTAGGGCACAAGCACTGCAATTGCCAGCCGGAACGACCTTTTCTTTACCCAGAGGGGGCTTCATATAGATTCTATCTCCGGGTAAGCCCGGGACACCACCGTGCAAGTCTGGACAATTGAAGAAGGATTTGGGATTGGAAGCGAGTTCCGCCAGACATGCTGCGCGGCTAATAATTTTCGAGATCATGCTCTAGATTGAGTTAAAGCCATCGTGGTGCATCGCGCGCACCGCTTGTTGTCAGAGTCGACCCGAATCTTGTGCACGTTGAGGAACCGGCCCGGTGGAAGGCAAACGCAGCGACTTTCACCAGATCGCGAAGCGATTCCAGAGGCCGAGTCGCTGACGCTGACCAGGTCGAATATCAAATGCCGTGCTAGGCGAATGGAGCGAATGGGATAAGCGACATGGCCGGTGGGCAGGGCTCACGACTTGGAAGGACTGTTTAGCGGTCGAGCGCGGCGGGCGCAGCCGAGATACAACGGAACGTGCTGGGAAGCCGTGACATAGATGGGCGACCCGAACGGGTGAACTTTCGGGAGAAAGCGAATCAATGGAGTCGACGGGAGTCGAGCGACGCAGATTGCAAACCCGAACGGCGAGGCGAGTGAGCAGGGAGCACGCGAGTCAACGTTCCTTAGCTCGCGAAGACTTTCGGCGTTCGGAGTTTAACGCGACCCCATTTTCCATCCCACTTTGAACTAAACCCGGCGGAATGCGTTTCCCCCGAAAATAATCGCCAGCCCGAGCAGGATGACTGCGACTGGCACGAGCGGCGCGCCGGTGATGTAAGTGAGCAGGACGAAGAGGATCGCGATAACAGCGAGGATTGTTGCGATGTTGTAGTTCATAGTTTTCCTATCGTGGGTTTGCCGATGGTACCGTGTGAGGTTATCTGGAGCAAGATTCTTGAACAGGATCGATTTCGAGTTATGAAATGAAACCGTCGGGCCGTACTCGCCGGTCCCGGATTTAATTCGACCGTCAAAATCAGAAGTCCAAAACCCTTCCCATGCGTCTATCGTAAGTGGCTTACGATGCATGAGATCACGCTCGCGACGGGTAGTGAGCGAGTTGGCATCGATCATCGACCCAACACAGCGTGCAACTGGGCCGATGAATCCTACCGCTGCCTGCCCATCGGTTTCCGCATTCGCACGTAACCATGCGAACTGAGCTCTTTTCGCAAAGCCAAAATCACCAGCGCTCGCAGCGTCGTGTTTCTTTCAACCGCTTCATGCTTGGCGTGCTGAAGCAAGTCGTGCGGAAGATCAAACGTAGTCTTTCTAGTCATCTTACCAACGGCAAGATACAGTCCTCAATACCTTAAAGCAATATTTCAATAAAACAATATTCGTTGAAGTTTATCAGCTTGGGGCTTCGGGCGCGCGAGCCAATGGGCTGTGCGTGAAGCGCCGGCCGATGATTAAACCTGTGGCTGGGATCGGTGATCCCAGCGGCCTCCGCGTCCGGATGGAAATTCCTGGGCACGGATCGAAGCTAACAAGGCACTGTTTCAACATCGCGAACTAGTTTGTGCTTTGCGCCGCGCTTGCAAATCCAGCGCGATCCGCTTCGATGAAGTCATGTTTCCTACGTCGCGTTGAGCAAAGACAAAGCCTGGCAGCCCGGTCCGTATGAAGGAGTTGAGCTGATGATCTTGCACAAGCACGAGAGCACCGGCGGAGTCGTGGTGCTGCGCAAGTTCAAGGCCGGACACACGATCCCGGCGCACACGCATCCGGATGCGAACGAATGGGCTTATGTCCTGTCCGGCGAATGGGAGGAATCCAACATCGCGTACAGCTCGGGCGCGCTGCTCTTTGCGCCCAAAGGCGTTCGTCACGGCCCGCACATCGCGCGCACGGAAGTCATCAGCCTGACAATCTTTGACGGTCCACTGACCGTCGCCTGAAACCGAGTGTTACGGCTCTCGCCGCGGACGATCTGGCCAAGACTTGACCACTGATTGTCGATCTTGAGCTGAACTCTGGAAGCAAGCAACCGACTATGCATCTACCGTAAGGTCTTACGATGCATGAAATCAAGCGCGTAGCGGAGGAGTCGACGAGCGGGCTCTGTTCAAACTGCCCGTCCTGGTCGCTGTGGCGACGGTGGCGGGCGAAGCCTCCCTGCTCGCGAAGACTTTCGGAGTTCGGAGTTTAGACGCGACCCCCGCTTTCTTCATCCAATTGGATAGGGGGCCGGAGTTTCGTCAGATTGCGAGCAAGCTAATCTCCATTTGATAAAACTTGAAGGTATTTTCCTCCCCGCTGCCGTCGGCGGCTACCGCTCGGTAGCGATCCAGAACATAGTTGATGAACTCCCGTCGTTCGGCTTCGGGCAAACGGCGCGTCCATTCGACGCACCCTACCGCACAGAAAGCGGAAAATGCCGCACGTGACCCAAAATCCCACGCATGATCCTTGGTATTAACACGCAGCACCCGGAAGCCATTGCGCTCTGCCATGGCTGCGTACTCGTCTGATGTCAGATGCAGATAAGGATCGTGAAAATCCCGGAAGTAAGCGCTCCATTTCGACGTTCGACGTGTCTCTTCCACGACATTTTCCAAACTCTTGCGCGCACCTGCCGCGACAAGCCGAAGCTGCGCTTTGCCACCAGAAATCAAGGCGGAGTGGATGGAAGTAAGAGCCGCATCCTGCTCGGGAATCCAGTGCAGCGCATTAAAAGAAACCACGAGATCAAACTCGTTTTTGAAGGGCAGGGAACGAGCGTCGGCCACCTCAAATCGAAGGTTGGGCAGCGTTCCCGGACCGAAGTGGCTCTGAGCGAAGCTAATCATGTCACGTGACGGATCGACCCCGACGACCGAACCTCGCGGGGCGCGAGATGCGATTTCCGCGGTGATCTTTCCATCGCCGCATCCGACATCAAGGATTCGCTCCGACTCCTTAAGATCGAGCAGAGCGAGTAATTCCTGAGCCATCGCTTCCTGCAGCGACGAGCAGCGATAGTACTCGGCAGCATCCCATTCTGTCATGTGCGGTAACAAGGAAATGCCACACCTTATTCTGCCTCTGCCTAGACTTCCAATAATCTCACGGTTCTAATCGCCGAGAGGCTCACCGGAGCGGACGTAGCGAATGAATCAACGCCGCACTAAATCGATCTTCAAATCTGTGGCAAATCGGCGAACTGAGCAAGCGCCGCTTGGGGCCTTCGACAATGGAGGTTGTGGGAACGACTGACATGGACGGGAAGCCCGAAGGGTGAGCAGATGGGAATTTGCGAATCAATTTCGACGGCGATGGGGAACAGGAAATTAAGAATTAGGAGTTAGCCGTTTCTGGGTGATATTGGGAGAACCTGGAACAAGGAGAAAGTAGAAATTAGGAAGTAGAAAGCGGGAGCGGGTCTGAAAATCAAAGCGCGGGTCCTCCTGCGCACCAAAGCCGCTAAGGCGGCCCAGTAAGATAGAAAGCGTCACTTATTAATTATGAAAGCCGATCTTGTTAAAGCCGCCTCCGAAGTTATTACTAATCCGCAAATTCTGGTGAACATGGTCTCGCGTCGGGTGCGACAGCTATCTATCGGGCATCGTCCGATGGTGGAATTTGTTCCGGGGCTCGGTCATGCCGATATCGCGCTCCGTGAGATCGCGCATGGGAAACTGGTTTTCGAGTCAACCCTCGGTCAGAACGGCAACGTCGAGGCGACGCATGTCGTGGAGTTCCCGGGGATCATCGTCGCTAAGAAAACAGCGGCGAAGAAAAAAGCAGCCTGATCTCGGATCGCGTTATCGGTGCCGACATCCGCGCGTTCTTCGTGCAGCAAGCTGTTGCACAATTGGACTATCCGGCAATCACTGAGGAGTGCGCAGCCGAAACTTTTCCCGAGAAAAAGCGTAGCTTTCGATTATTGGTTATTCGCGAGCGAGGCTTGGCTATTCGCCACGGCGAATCCCCGCAGCGGGCAGCCAGATCGGTTAATGGTTAATGGGCACGGAGCTCATCACGGCGAGAAGGAGGATCCGCCTTCACCCAGGCTACGACGCGACAGGGGGGAAGAGAATTAAGAAGGCAGATTAGGAATGGGAAGTTACCTGTTCAAGTTCGGCGAGGAAGCGCGACACAAAAATTCATTTCGTCTTGAGCCGTACAACATCTTCATTATTGCGGTCGCCACGGCGACCAGGGCGGTCTGCTATCTTTTTTTAGTCCAAACAACATCTTCGTTATTCCGCCTATCAATCAGGGTGTCCACTTTACCGTTGGCGTCGTAGTGGAAGAAAATCCGGCCTTCGACACCTTTGCGGAAAAAGAGATCGGATGTTTCGGGGAAGAGTTGTTCCTTTTTGCCTTTGCGTTCGACGAACAGTTTATCGCCCTCGGCCGTAACCGACCTTGTTTGACTGGGCGCGAGCTCGTAGGTGCCGATGTAGTCAGCGAACTTTCTCGGGTCGGCCTTTCCCACCGCCGGGTCTTCGTAGTAACGGTGTGCCTGGCTGGCAATGATCTGCCAATCACTGTTGCGCTGCAGCCAGGTGTCGGTAACATGATAACGCGCCGTCAGATTTTGGCCGAAGATAATCTCAGTCTCGTCGGCATCGTAACTTAAGATGGCAGTGTTGCCGATGATCCGGCTTTGGACATTGTCGAGCTTGATAGTGCCGGAATATCCCGCCGGCATCGGGGTGATGTCGGCAATCAATTTTGTTTTATCGAACGTGCGGCCTTTTTCGTCGGAGAATATGCAGTCGTCGGCGAAGTATTTTTTCCAAGGCGCCTGATTGCCGGGCACGATGGCGTCGTAAAGCTCCTGGGTACGACGGACGAGCTCGTCCTGAGTGATGGGAACATCTGTGCCATAGGCGAGGCTTGTGGCGAAGAAGGTAACCAAAGCGAGTTTCATAAAGGATGAATTAAAAGGAAGCGGAGCAGGCGCGGAAGGCAATTAAGAAGGAAGAAGGAAGAATTGCGAATGTGACGAACTGATCGCCATTTTCGTTACAATTTTTAAGCGATCAAAAGAGACCTCTTAATTCTTCCTTCATCTTTCTACCTTTCGAAGAGGTCAGATTACGGGACCGCGTTTCCGCAATACCAACGCTGCGACGATACCAACGCACAAAAAGCCGATGACCTGGATGAACATGTAGCTGGCGGTGTAAACACAGGGGAATCCATACCAGTTCCAATAGGAAACGTTGGTCGCGATGGCGGCGAGTATTCCGGCAACCAAAACGAAGCCGACTCGGCCGACGAGAATACCGGAGGGATTCGCCGCCATTTTTTCGCCCATGTGTTTCATCGCTTCGCTCTTTTCCTGCCGGGTTGCGTCCTTGCCGACACCGAGGCCAGGAAAAATGTAGAGACCGGTCTGTTCGCCGATGTTGCTTTGCATCGCGCTGAGGACGGCTGATTCATTTGGAATTTCGCCGAGGCCAGCTTCGCCCAGCGGCAGGAACATGTGCGCGATCGACGTCCAGATAAACATGACGATTCCCCCGAGCATACCGGCGAGAACGATCTTCATAAGCAGGAAGGCTCAAGGAGGAAGCAGGAATTTAGAAGGGAAAAAGCAAGACGTTGGCTAAGGCTTCGCTGCTACTTAATCTTCTCCGAGACATTATACCAATTCACTCCCAGGTTTTGCCGTTGTCAGGAGAAAACGCCTGGCTCCAGACCGGATGCTCTTTATCCCGCGCGTCCCACCTGAACATTACAATTATGTTTTTTCCTTTGAAGGTGTCTTTGGCAAAAAAGTGGCCCCCGTTATTTTCAAATGAACCGACAACGGGCGGGTCCATAACACCAACGTTGCTGGCAACCCAATACAAGCTCCACAATCTGGTTTTCGAATTAAAAAGCCTCAGAGTGAGACCTTCAAAAGGCTTTCCCTCCTGCCCGGGCATCTCCGTAGTGGAATAAGTGTCCATGTCGGCAGTGCCGCTCAGGATTTTGAAATTTTCGTCCGATGATTCGAATTCCGTCCACTCTTGGCAGTTTTCCAGTCTCTTGTTTAGCCGGCAGTTATGCATTTCCATTTTCCGACTAGAAAATCGAAGTCATTTTGGGATGAGGTCAGTGACGCAGCGATTTTTAATTCTCTATTTTGGTCACGTTTAATTTCGGGATGGGGATCCTTTCATCCGTTGTCAAAACCGGTTTTTGCGCGTCAATGCCAGTGCGGCTCGCACCGATCGCAGGCAACTTGAATGGCGCAGGCTGCACCTTCTTTATGCAGCCGGGGTCGAGTCCCTGGGTCGTGCCGGCTCGGAACAAGGCGCTTCGGATGGATCGGGTGCAGTCGTTTTCCGGCGTGTGGGCGCCTCCGGGCACGACGACGTGGATGGCGTTAGGCATGAAGGATTTTACTTCTTCGCCCCAGCTTGGCGTCGAGGCCGGGTCGGTGGCACCTGAAACCAGGACGGTCGGGACTTCCAAGCGGAACGGCTCGAAGTAATCGGCAGGCAACTCCGTCTTCGGCCAATCTTTGCAGGCTGCCATCTGGTCTCTAACTCGCCATGAGCCAAGGAAGCTTCCGCGCGTGGCCGGCTCAACCTCCTCCGGACGAATTCGACTAACGAATTCGTTACAAGTGATACAGTAATGCAACCCCATGCGGGCTCCTGTATAGATGTTGCGGTTTGCGCGCAGCGCTGCTTCGGCGAGCGGACTGAAATCGCCCGCTAACGCCTGTTCGATCAGAAAGGGTAGTTCCCGCGCACTTGGGCTGCGATACATCATTACTCGTACTGCATCGGCAAAAGCGCGTTCGGTTAGGTGAATTTCGGTCTTTACGCCGCTGACCGGATGCTTGACGAATGTCGCTACAGGTTGCTGGCGAACTTTGCTCAACACAGTAGCGAAATGATCTCGAAACTTTGGATACGCCGCATGACAGGCGGCGTCCTCATCACAATCTTTGAATAACTGTTCGAGCCCCAACTGCGCTCCACGCGCGTGGTATAACGGCACGCGATCCGCAAGAGTGACCAGACTGGTGAGATAGGCGGTGCGCACGTGGTCGCCGTGACGCCGCATGTAAATCTGCGCGGCATAGGTTCCGAAGGAGCCCGCATTAATGTTGATCTTGTCGTAGCCCATGGCGCCGCGAACTTCGTCGATGTCGTCCGCGAAGTTAGGCGTGGTGTACTGGCTGAGGTCATATTTTGTTTGTAAGTCGTCGCGGCAGGCGCGTGCTGCGGCCGGGTCGAACGGACCGTTGAGGTAGCCTTCCAAATTGTCGTCCGAGCCGGGCGACTTACAGTCGAGGCGGTGGCCATCGCCGGTTCCGCGTTCATCCACCAGGACAACGTCGTGTTCCTCGGCGTCACCCCACCCCATCACCAAAGAAGCCAGCTCCGTCGCCGTCTCGCCCGGACCGCCAGCCATGTAGAAGACCGGCCCTTGATCAGGATGCGGGTGGCGCGCCGGGATGACGACAATCTTCAACGGCAATTTTCTCCCCGTTCGAGTCCGGCGGTTCTCGAACACATTGTAAACGCCGCAGCGCAGGTCCTCCTTTACGTCTTCGACATGACAGGGCGTCAGCATCACGCCGGGCGCGGCGGAGCCGGCTATCGCAGGATTAGAGCTGGCGACTGCAGCCCACAATACCGCAGCGGACGCCACGGTGAGCGCCGTTAGGGCCAATCTCCTCATGAAAAACCCACACACCTTCTGCTGCTACATGTCAAGACGATCAGCCTCGAAGGTCGGTGCAGATTCAGGACATCGTATACAAAATAGGTTCAGGACAGCGAGAACATTTTTGACATTCCCTTCTCAAAGACCGACGAAATAGACTCGATGTTTTCGACCAAAGGATATGCGACCCAGGCCGCGCAGCAGCCGCTGAAGCCGTTCTCGTTCGAGCGCCGGGATCCGACGCCGAATGATGTCCAGATCGACATTCTTTTCTGCGGGGTTTGTCATTCGGATCTCCACATCGCGCGCAACGAATGGGGCGGCACCGTTTATCCCTGCGTGCCCGGACACGAGATCGTCGGGCGCGTTGTGAAAGTGGGGCGCAACGTGAAGAAGTTCAAAGAAGGGGACCTGGCGGCGGCAGGTTGCCTGGTCGATTCCTGCCGGACCTGCGCCGATTGCGAAGAGGGCCTCGAGCAATTCTGCAATCACTTGGTGCTCACGTACAACAGCCCTGACAAACACACCGGCGGCGTGACTTACGGCGGGTACTCGAAAAGCATCGTAGTCGATCAAGCGTTTGTGCTTCGGCTCCCGAAGGGCCTGGAATTAGCGGCAGCGGCCCCGTTGCAATGCGCCGGGATCACGACTTATTCGCCGATGCGACACTTGAAGATTGGCAAAGGAAAGAAAATCGGCGTAGTCGGGTTGGGCGGGCTCGGACACATGGCGGTCAAGTTCGGGAACGCTTTCGACGCGCACGTAGTGTTGTTCACCACGTCGCCAGGCAAGGTTGCAGACGGGAAACGGCTCGGTGCGCACGAAGTTGTTCTCTCCAAGGATGAGGAGGTGATGAAAAAACACGGGGGCAGTTTCGATTTCATTCTCGATACGGTGTCGGCCCGGCACGATGTCAATGTTTATCTGGAGCTGTTGAAACGCGATGGAACCCTAACGGTGGTGGGCGTGCCGCCCGAGCTGACGGTGGCGCCGTTCGCGCTGATCCGGAAACGGCGCAGTCTGATGGGATCCTTGATCGGCGGAATTCCGGAGACGCAGGAGATGCTCGATTTTTGCGCAGACAAGGGGATAACCTGTGATGTGGAAAAGATCCCAATGAGCAAGATCAACGAAGCGTACGAGCGGATGCTAAAGAGCGACGTGAAGTATCGGTTCGTGATCGATATGGCGACGCTATGAGGAAGTTGAGGAGTCAGGGAGCGCGGAGTTGAGAGCAAACGTCCATCCCCAGGGCGAGAAATTCGTTGAAGCGCGGCGCTCGCGTGGCGCACGCGTCAGCTAGGAATTTATTTGACGACGGAGCGCGGCGCTTACAGTTAACCGACTTCGGAGTTCATTGATGCGAATGAGGTTCGCGTTTTCTCTTTGTTTATTGTGGGTCGTGGTGGCTGGCAGGTGGATGTCTTTGTCAGCCCAGGACCATGAGCATCCTGCTCCGGAAAAACTCGGCGTGGTGAATTTTCCCACATCCTGTCCGGCGAGTGTGCAAAAAGATTTTGAACGAGCGGTCGCGCTTTTACATTCGTTCGCCTACTCAGTCGCGGAAAAGGCTTTTCGTGATGTGGCACAGGCTGATCCGAAGTGCGCCATGGCCCATTGGGGAATCGCGATGACCTATTTTCATCCGCTTTGGCCGGGGCCGCTCCCAGAGGGAAGCGTCGCCCGCGGGCGCGCAGAAATCGAACGGGCGCGACAGCTCGGCGGATCAGACCGTGAACGTGAATTCATTGAAGCATTGAGTTTCATTTACACGAGCGCGGATTCGGTGCCGTACCTTGACCGCGCCAAACGCTACACGGAAGCCATCGGCAAACTCGCACAACGCAATCCCGACGACGCTGAGTGCCAGATCTTTTACGCATTAGCGCTTCTGACGACCGCTCCGCCGACCGACTCAACTCACGCGAATCAAAAAAAAGCGGCCGCTCTGCTTGAACCGCTTTTTCAAAAGTATCCGCAGCATCCGGGGATTCCGCATTACCTGATTCACGCCTACGACAATGTAGAAATGGCGACTCGAGGCGTGGAGGCGGCGCGAGTTTACGCACAGATCGCGCCCTCCGCGCCGCACGCATTGCACATGCCCTCGCACATCCACACGCGATTGGGAATGTGGCGGGAATCGATCGTTTCGAATACGGCGGCAAGAAAAGCCGCGCGCGAGCAAGGCGACATTGGCGAGGAATTACACGCTATGGATTATCTCACTTACGCGAATCTTCAGATCGGTCGCGACGAGAATGCCGCGCGCGTGCTCGATGACTTGCGAGCAATGAAAAACCTGGCACCAACGGATTTCAAAGTAGCGTATGCAGCCAGCGCGATGCCGGCGCGCTACGCGATTGAACGTCGAAAGTGGAATGAGGCGACACAGCTAGTGCCGATGCCTGACGCGTTGCCGCAGGCGGCCGCGATTACGAGCTGGTCGCGTGCAGTTGGATTTGCGCGAACCAAAGAGGCGGGGGCCGCGCGGGCAGAAGCTGCGAAACTAACGAGCGCTTATGAGCAAATGCGGACGGCGGGCGATGAATATTGGGCGACACAAATTCACGTGCAGCTCAACTCCGCCCTCGCCTGGATTTCTCACGCGGAAGGAAAAGATGACGAAGCAGTAAAGCTCATGCGGGATGCGGCCGACGAAGAGGACGCGATCGAAAAACAACCCGTGACTCCCGGAGCAATTGTGCCAACGCGCGAACAGCTTGGCGAGTTACAGTTGGAATTAGGTCGGCCGAAAGAAGCGCTGCAAGAATTTCAAAAAGCATTGAGCATGACCCCAAAACGCCGGGGCGCTCTACTCGGCGCTGAGCGTGCCGCTCAACTGTCAGGCAGTTCGGCCCCAGGCGCTGGCAAAATTCAAACGCACTGAATAAGATCGACAATCACGAATACAGATACTCGTCGTGATACTCGCGTTGCGGGGCGAACTGGACGTTGTCGTTTCCGGTTTCGGGATACTCGAAGATTTTGCCTTCGTAATTGCGGATGACGATTTTCTCGTTGTCGTGATACAGGATGTAGCCGGGATTGATCGGTACTTTGCCGCCGCCGCCGGGCGCGTCGATGACGAATTGGGGAACGGCATAACCGGTAGTATGCCCACGCAGGCCTTCGATGATCTCGATGCCTTTCGCGACGGATGTACGCAGGTGCGATGAGCCGTTGATCAGGTCGCACTGGTAAATGTAATAGGGGCGGACGCGGCACATGAGCAATTTGTGCACGAGCGTTTTCATCGTTTCAAGATCGTCGTTCACACCCGCGAGCAACACACTCTGGTTGCCTAAGGGGATGCCGGCGTTCGCCAGGCGCTCGAGCGCTTCCTTTACTTCAATGGTCAACTCGCGCGGATGATTGACGTGCACGCTGAGCCAAAGCGGATGATGTTTCGCGAGCATCGCGCAAAGCTCTGGGGTGATGCGTTTTGGGAGGAAAGTCGGAACACGCGTGCCGATGCGGAGAAATTCGATGTGCGGAATCGCGCGCAATCGCGAGAGCAACTTGTCGATTTTATCGTCGCTGAAAATGAGCGCGTCACCGCCGCTCAACAGCACGTCGCGCACTTCGGTGTGTTCTTCGAGATAGCTGAACGCTTCCTCAAAGTCGGTGTGCAATTCCTGCTCGCCGACGCCGCTGACCACCCGACTCCGCGTGCAGTATCGGCAATAGCTGGCGCAACGATCGGTCACGAGAAATAGCACGCGATCAGGATAACGATGCACCAACCCCGGCACCGGCATGTGCGAATCTTCACCACAAGGATCAGCCATGTCGTACGGCGACCCCCAGGTCTCTTCGATCCGCGGGATGACCTGACGCCGGATCGGATCGTCCGGATTGTCGCGCGGGATCAGATTGAAAAAGTGGGGCGTGATAGCGAGCGCGAGTTTGTCGCCGGAAAGCAGAACGCCGCTGCGCTCTTCTTCGCTAAGATCGACATGTTGCTCCAGCTGAGCCAAGGAGTTGACCCGGTTTTTTAGCTGCCATTTCCAATCATTCCAGAGTTCCAGCGCGATCCCGCCACTGCGGGACCAGTAACCGGGCGCGTGCGAGACGAACTCTTTTCCATCGCCATTCCCTGCGGCAAAAGTGTGCATTGTGTCTTGAGACAAAAAACCTCAACGCCGCAAACAATCTGTCAACGCAGGCACTTTTCCGTGCGCTATGCACCCGACGGTTACGGTTCCAATTCGTGCCTGATGCTATTTGACCGTCACCAGCGTTCCGATCGGGATCTCGGCAAACAGTTTGCGCGCGGTGTCACCAGGCAGACGGATACAGCCGTGGGAAGCCGGGTGATTTGGCACCAGCCCTGCGTGCATTCCGAAATCGAGACAGCTCAAGCGCATGAAGTAAGGCATTTCAACCTTGTAAATTGTCGATCTATGGTTGCGCTCCTTGTCGGTGATGACGTATTCGCCGGTGTGCGTCGAATAGCCATTGCGCCCAGTCGAACAAATTGAGCTGAACACCGGGACGCCGTCTTTGACGAGCGAGACGTGTTGCGACGCGAGAGAGATTTCGATGTGCAACCGCTCAGGGGGCGGGCCGCTACCGAGAAGAATTTGCGTGCAGCGCCATTGTCGGGTTTGGGCGGCGAGATAGAGGGCGAGCATTTTGTAACGACCCGTCGCCCGGTTGCGATCGGCCCCCGCATCGAGCAGCGCTTGCAGGAATTCACCCTGTCCGAGTCCGGCAGCCAGCATCAGCACCGTCACGCCATTGTCATCCTCGATGTAGTTGCGCAAGCCCCTTGCTGGAAGGATTCCTAAAAAATCCTTGTCATAATGCGATGGAAGCGTCGTGTTCGGGTCCGCCCCGCATTCGATCAGCGTGTAGAATAACCGGGCATCGTGCGATGCAATAGCGTAAGCCAGCAACGGCACCTGTTTGCCCTCAGGCGTCGGCGGTGCAGCGTGCTTTTTCAGAAGTAAACGCACCAAGTCTCTGTCGCCGATCGCAAGTGCCACGCCAAGCGCCCGCCGCGTCGCGCGCGTCCAATCTTGCATCCGTGGAAGATGCCCAGCGATCGCGCCGATGATTTTTTCATCGCCGGCATCGAGGGCGGCGTCGAGCAGACTGCTATTGCCAGCTTCCAGAACCGGCATGACCGAAAGAAGGAGATTGACCGTGTCCGTCTTTCCCGAAGCGATCGCGTAGTGCAACGCCGACCATCCATTTCGATCTGTTGCCCCCAGATTGTTCGCACGGCCGGTGAACTCGCGCACCACATCGATCCTGCCCTGCATCGCGGCGATCATCAGCGGGGTGACTTTGCGCTCGTCAGCCAAATCAACGCTTGCGCCCGCATCGAGCAACCGGTGAACGGTCGCCCAGTCCTGTTGCAACGCCGCAGCCAGAATCAATGGTCGATCTTGCGACGCGCGCGCGTTCGGGTCGAGGTGTTCGCCGAGGTAGAAATCGATGAGCGACGCCCGATGCGTGGCGACGGCGTGAACAAATTCATCCCCTGAGACGGCGCTGCGCACCAACGGCTCGGGCCCGAGCTGGACGGCCCCAAACAGCAACAAAATTGCCCCTGCGCCTGCGACGATTTCACTGCCGGATGTGCGCATGAACGGATCTGAACACCGATTATAATATACATAACATGGCGCCATTTGGCCACAAAATCGCCTGCCAAGCAGTTGGGCGCGATAGGATCGATTAGAGTTGTGTAGTTGAACGTAGCAAGTCTAGTGCTGTCCAAATCCAGACGTATGCGCTCATTGTCAATGTTGACGTCACTTTTGGCTGCCAGCACGATCTTCGCCACGGCGAATCCGTCTTTTGGCGGATCGATCTTCGCCGCGACGCCCGAGGTCGCACCAACGCCGACGGTTCCGGCCGCCGCTGCCGAGCAGGGCAAGGATGTCGTCCACGCGCTCAACAATGCTTTCGCCAAAGTCTTCGAGACTGTGGCCCCCAGCGTGGTGATTATCGAAATCTCGAAAAAGAACGATGGCAATGAAGGCCCGGCTCTCGAGGATTTCTTCTTCCAGGGTCCCCCGGATGAAAATAATCAGCAGCGAGGTCAGCGAAATTTCCAACCGATTCAAAGTGAAGGGTCTGGGTTTATTGTTAGGCCAGACGGTTACATTTTTACGAATTTTCATGTCGTGGAAGGCGCGGACAAGATCGACGTAAAATTAAAGGATGGCCGTGAGTTTCCGGCAAAAGTTGTCGGGACCGACGAGAAGACCGATATCGCGGTAATCAAGATTGAGGCGAAGGATTTGCCCGTTGTGCAATTGGGCGACAGCGATGTCCTGCGTGTAGGCGAGTTTGCGTTCGCGATCGGTGCGCCGTTCAAACTCGATTACACCTTTACCTATGGCGTGATCAGCGGGAAAGGGCGGAGCAAATTGTTCGCGAGCAACGGCTACTCCATCTCGGACTACATTCAGACCGATGCATCAATTAACCCGGGCAATAGCGGCGGACCGCTTTGCAATATCGACGGCAAGGTGATCGGCATGAACACGCTCATCAATGGATTAAATCGCGGGCTTGGGTTCGCCATTCCGATCAACATGGCGAAGCAAATCGGGACCGAGCTGATCGCCGGCCATAAGATTGTGCGCCCGTGGCTGGGCATCCGCATCGAAACGCTCGGCGACGACACGTCGATCCGCGATTTGTTTAAAGGGCTGGATCACGGAGTGGTGGTGCGCGCGATCGAAGCCGACGCGCCGGCTAACAAGAGCGATCTGCGGCCGGGCGACGTGATCACGCAGGTCGATGGAGCGCCGGTCATGACCGACTCGCAGTTGCAACACGAGATTCTGAAAAAGAGGGTCGGCCAAAAGCTCGATCTGACGGTTTGGCGCAAGGGGCAAACCATCAAAGTTCCGGTAACGACAGGCGAATTGCCTAATGAAATCGCGCGGGCATCAAACGAATCGGCGCCGCAGCCTAACGCGCCGCGTAAGGAGGAACTTGGGAAACTTGGCTTGCAGGTGCAGGATTTAAGCAAGGAAGTCGCGCAGCGTCTTCATCTCAGTGTTCAACAAGGGGTGATCGTCACTGATGTGGCAGACAACAGCATTGCTGCGGAACAAGGTCTGGAGCGCGAAGACGTCATCACCGAGGTGGACGGCAAGCCGGTCACCAATGTGAAATCATTTCGCGATGCTCTCAACAAAGCTGATCCGAAACGCGGCGTCCTTCTCTATATCGATCGCAAAGGCAGCAAGACCTTCGCCGTTCTCAAGGCCACCGGCACGGAAGCCCCTGGCGATCATTAGATCGACATCACGACGCCCGTCGGCCACCGGCCACCAGGAGAACAATACCGCCGACCAGACAAACGCCGCCCACAATTGGTCCGACCGGAACGCGGTGTTCCTTTTCCTGGTTCACTTCCAGCGGACCGAATTTCGCAACGTTTTCTCTGGTCGTGTAGCTGACCGATCCAAACCATCCATACGCGAGGGCGATGATGCCGATCACGATCAGGATGATGCCGAGGATTCCGGCTGGCTTCATGTGCCAATACTTGCCGAGCCTAGAGCGCGCGCCGCCCCGAGATTAATTGGATTATCAGAACAACAAGAGCGATGACGAGCAGCAGATGAATGAATCCGCCCAGCGTGTAGGAGCTGACCAAGCCGAGCAGCCACAGAACCAGCAGAATAACAAAGATAGTCCAAAGCATAAAAGTTCCTCTCTTTTATCTTTACTTCGCGCAGCAGCGCGAATGTGCGCTTACCTAATTGCTTCTATTTGTCGATCTTGTCCACGACTACGCGCAAGTTCCAGCCATTTGCTTCGAGCAGCTGGCGGGCCGCATCGTAATCGCATTGCGATAGCTGCGCGACTAGTCGCGTCGCCCGATCGCGCAATTTCGAGCTCGAAGCATGGAGATCGATCATCAAGTTTCCGCGCACTTTTCCGAGCGCGACCATCGCACCGGTGCTGATGATGTTGAGCGCGACCTTTGTCGCGGTGCCTGCTTTCAATCTTGTTGACCCGGTTAGAATTTCAGGACCGACGGCCAGATCAATCATAAGATCGGCATGTATTGTTGCAGCCGCGGTTGTTGACCGTGGCAGGCCGGGGTCGGCGACCCCGGCTACAGCGGGATTGCATGTCAGCAGAATCGTTTTCGCGCCTAACGACTTCGCGCACGCCAGCGCACCCAGCACAAACGGCGTCCGGCCGCTGGCCGTGATCCCGATGACCACATCGACATCTTTGACGCCCCGCTGATCCATCGACAGCGCCCCGCCGCTCTTTTCATCTTCTGCGCCTTCCACACTGCGTGAGAGTGCGCTTGCGCCACCAGCAATGATTCCTTGCACCAATTCAGACGAGGTGCCGAAGGTCGGCGGAATTTCGCTGGCGTCGAGCACACCGAGCCGGCCGCTGCTTCCGGCGCCGACATAAAATAAACGCCCGCCTTTGCGCAACGCGGCGGAGACAATCTCGATCGAGCGCGCCAGATCGACAATCGAATTGCGCAGAGCTTCCTGGACAGCTTTCTCCTCATCGACAAATAGCTCGACGACTTCGCGGGCGCTCATTGTTTCCAAATTGTCCGAGCGCGGATTGCGCTGTTCGGTCAACGCCGCCGCCAGATTCTCGATCTTGTCGTCGGCAACTTTTTCGCGAACACTTTTTAACTCGGTCATCTCAGCAGCGAGCCAGGCGGCGCCAAGTTCGGGCGCACGTTCCGCGTTGGTCACGCGCGCATCAGGCAGATTTTTTTTTAGCCGGCGACGAAACGCATGGGTGTAGATCGAATCGCGGAAAAAAAGTCCGCCCAGCAACACGATTTTGGGCGCGAGCAAATGCAATCGGGACGCCACCGCTTCGGTGTATTCACACAACACGCGCGCGCCTTCTTCCAAAATTTCAAGCACACGTCTGTCGCCATTCGCCGCGGCTTCGAAAACGACCGGCGCAAGCAATGCGATTTCCGTTTTGTCCGCTGTCTGGGCCCAGCGCACGAGATCGTCGAGATTGTTGAGCGACAAAACGTGCAGAATTTTAGGGGCGAGCTGCACTTCGCCACGGCGCAGATCGTATTCGCGCAGGATGAGTCGCAGTGCTTGGATGACAAGAAAGTATGCCCCGCCGGCGTCGCCAAGAATGTGTCCCCAACCTCCCGCCTTCTCGATCTTACCGGCGCGACGTCCCGTCACTGACGAACCGCTTCCTGCATTCACCACGATTCCGTCGGCATGTCCAAGCGCTGCGGCAAGACCGGAGTCGCGGTCATTGCCAACAATGATTTTCGCCTTCGGCCAAATCTCCGATGCAAGGCGCGAAACTGTCTGTTGATCTTCGCCGACGCCGCAGCCCGCGAGAAAAATGCCCGCGCGATCGATCTCCTTGGGGAGCTCCGACAGAATCGCGCGCAACCGCTCCAATGACGTAAGGCGAAAATTCGACGAGGGCAGTTTGCCTTGATGGAGAATGCGCAGTTCATCGGCGGCGCGTTCGACTAACACCCAGGCTGTCTTTGTACCTCCGCCTTCGACACCAAGGATTTTTTCACCGCTGTCCATTGTCGAGTTTTGCCGCGTTTGTATCATGGCTCATGGCAGAAAACGAGACGCAAGCCGCCAAGCGCATCGCGCAGTTGCGTCATCAGATCGAGGAGCACAATCACCGTTATTACGAAGAAGCCGCACCGAGCATCTCGGATCGCGAATACGACCGGCTTTACGCCGAGCTTCTCGATCTTGAGACGCGCTTTCCCCACCTGGTGACGCCGGATTCGCCGACGCAGCATGTCGGCGGCAAACCGTTGCAAGCTTTCGCGCAAATCGAACATCGTGTGCCGATGCTTAGCTTGGACAATACTTATTCCGAAAAAGAAGTCGCCAACTTTTATGCGAGGATCACCCGCCTTCTGCCTAACGAAAAGATTCCGGTCGTGATTGAACCGAAAGTGGACGGCGTGGCCGTGTCGTTGCTCTACGAAAATGGGAAGCTCGAATACGCAGCCACGCGCGGCGACGGTTTGGTGGGCGACGACATCACACAAAATATTCGCACGATCCGGTCCGTTCCGGAAAGGTTGCGCGGCGCAGCGCCGAGAATTCTGGAAGCGCGGGGCGAGGCTTTCATGGATAAAGATGGTTTCGCAAAACTAAATGAAGAGCGGAGCGGGAGCGGCCTGCCGCTTTTTGCAAATCCGAGAAATGCTGCGGCCGGCTCGCTTAAGCAACTCGATCCATCGCTCGTGGCCAAAAGGCCGCTGGGAATCGTTTTTTACGGCACGGGCGCGACCGAAGGAGTCGACATCGAACTTCACTCACAAGTTTTTTCTTTGTTCAAGAAGCTCGGGCTGCCGCATAGCGAGCGATGGTGGCTGGTGGATTCGGTCGAGGGAGTTTTGAGCGCAATCCGCGAGCTCGATAAAATGCGCAGCGGTTTTGCCTATCAAACAGACGGCGCGGTGGTGAAAGTGGATTCATTCGCACAACGTGAGCAGCTTGGGTTCACCGCCAAATCGCCGCGCTGGGCGATTGCTTACAAATACGCGGCCGAGCGCGTCCAGACGCGTTTGATCGACATCGTCGTTCAAGTCGGCCGGACTGGAATTCTCACGCCGGTTGCGGTGCTCGAGCCGGTAACCGTAAGCGGGAGTCGCGTCTCACGCGCGACGTTGCACAACGAGGACGAAATCAAGCGCAAGGACATTCGCATTGGCGACACGGTTGTCATCGAAAAAGCCGGCGAAGTGATCCCAGCGGTCATCGAAGTAGTCAAATCGAAACGACCGCGGAACACGAAGCCATTTCATTTTTTCGAACACATTCACGGAAAATGTCCCGTTTGCGGCGGATCGATTCGGCGCGACCCGCAATTCGTTGCCTGGCGCTGCGAAAATCTTCATTGCCCCGCGCAAACGACGCGGCGTTTGGAATTTTTCGCAGCGCGCGGCGCGCTGGAGATTGAGAGCGTGGGCGGAATTGTCGCGGACAAATTAGTGGAACGCGGACTTGTGCGTGAACCGCTCGATTTATTCGACCTAAAAATTGAGCAGCTCGCGAAACTAAATCTGGGCACCGACGAAGCGCCGCGCGTTTTCGGCGAGAAAAACGCCACCAAAGCCGTGCACGCGATTGAGCGCGCGAAAACTTTGCCGCTGTCGCGCTGGCTCTTTGCGCTCGCAATCCCGGATGTTGGCAAAACGACCGCGACGCAACTCGCTCGCTTTCACGAGAATATCGAAGATGTGGCTGACTCGACGTTACTGCGTGACGTGCTGGATTATCATGCGAAGGAAAAGATCAAGCGCAAAGAAGTCGCCGAACGCTTGATCAAGGCCGGTTTTGCTAAGCGCTCAAAAAGCAAGATCGACAAACAAAACGGAATCGTCACCGAAGTCGGGCCGGTCGTTGCGAAAAGCGTCCTTGATTTTTTTGCCTCGGATGCGGGAAAGAAAATTCTACGGCGAATGAAACAGCTCGGGATTGAGCCGAAGAGCGAAAAGATTTCAACGAAAAAGGCAGCGGAACTGCCGCTGGCCGGAAAAACATTTGTGCTCACCGGGACGTTACCGTCGATGACGCGGGATGAAGCGACCGGCAAAATCGAGGCGCTCGGCGGGCACGTGAGCAGCGGCGTGAGCAAGAACACGGATTACGTGCTATCCGGCGCTGAACCGGGCAGCAAGCTCGACAAGGCGAAGCAACTTGGCGTTCGCGTGATCGACGAGGCGGAGTTTCGGAAAATGCTATAGGGTAGCTGTGTTGGCCCCGAATGCTTTCGGGGTCCGCAGAAATCCCCTACAAACTCACGGCGTCCTTTGTGAACCGGGCTGCAAACCGAGCGGGATGGCGCGATTGAACTTGAGCGTAGCTGCCGCCGGCAGCTGCGTGCCATCTGGCAACATCGGAACGTTTTTAACCGCCGGATGAACGTCGGCCTGCACGTCGAACGTGATTTTCTCGCCGCCGCGCGCGACCGTGATAGGAACTACGTCACCGGCGGTGAGGAAAAATGAAGCATCGAGAACGTCTTCCGGTTCGCGGACTTTAACCTTGCCAACCTGCAAAAGAATATCACCCGATCTCAACCCTGAACCGGTTGCCGGCGGCGTCGCGGAAATCTCCGTTATCTCGGCGCGCGAACCTTCCACCGGAGCGGGAGCCTCAGTCACGTTCGCGCCGATCCAGCCGTGGCGCACTTCACCAAAGCGAACGAAATCGCTGCGAATTTTTTCCGCCGCTTCGATCGGCACAGCATAACAAGAAGAACCGTTCTCCAGGCTGCTGACGATGATGCCGACGACTTCGCCTTTCAAATTCAGAAGCGGCGCGCCCGCTTCACCACGTTGCGTCGTCGCATTGACACGCAGGTGCGTGGTGGAGAAATAGCGACCGAGATATTTATGATCGAAGCCGGCGATCATGCCGAAGTTTGGAGTTTCGTCCAGATCAAGCGGAAAACCAATCGTCACTACGGGCGTTGCAACTTCGAGTTCATCCGATTTGCCGACCGGCAGCGCCGGAGTGGCGGTATCGATCTTCAACATGGCGAGACCGCTGCGAATATCGGTCACCACCTGGCGGGCCGGAATTTTTTTGCCGTTAAACTCCACTGTAAAATTCTCGGCCTCGCCGCCGACTGAGTACGCCGTGTAGAGGGTGCCGGTTGGATCGGCAAAAAAACCGGTGCCGCACAACTCGCCATGCGGATCGATGGCGTGAATCTTTACGACTGCTTTGGCCGCACGCGCAAAGACATCTTTGACCTGGCGGCTGATCGAACTGGCGGATTGTTCTTCGGCGCTACCTGCGCGGGACGGGGTCGCGCCACTGAATGCAATGACAATGACCGAAGTACTGGCGAGTCCGACCCGCAGCAGTCCGAAACGCGGGACGCGCTTAAAATTTGAAAGTCGTCTCATAACTCACGGGAACGCTGTCGAGCACGTACCGCGGAGGCGTCGCTCTCGTGTGAGTGAAGGCGCTTTCAGTGGGATTGCGAAGTGACGGCGCGCTGAAAAACCTTGTTGCAGCCGGGGAAGCAAGCGTCCATTCCGCATCGGCGTTGTTTGTAGGGGTGGCGAACACTTGAAGCGGTTGTCCATTTGAGACGGACCGATCTTGCGCGGCGAGACTGGCCGGCGCTGGCGTTTGATAAAGCTTGAGCGAAATGACCGCGGCACAAACGAGCACAGCGGTGACGGCCACCGGATACGAAGTGAGCGCCGGCAAATTTAGCCGCAGCATGAAGTCGTGGCCGCGGTCCAGGCAAATGCGCCAAAGCGGTTCACGAAGCAGCTCATCGCGCTGACGGCGATGAAATTCGTGCAGGAAGTTCTCGAAATAACCGGGCGGCGGCTGCTCGTAACGCTTCAGGCGAAGCAGCTTCGCGATTTCGTTGTCGTTAAATTCGTCCATCGGTGCGCGGATTAAGAAACGGGGTTCTTCCGAAATTCATCCAGATAACTTTGCAAGTGCCGATTCGCGTAAAAGAGCCTGGAACGTACCGTCCCTTCCGAAACACGCAAGATTTTACTAATCTCGGCGTGGGGCATTCCCTGAATGTGGAACATGGTAACCACGGCTCTGTGTTCATCAGACAATTTCATCATGGCCTCGTTCAACCTTTTTTGCAGTTCGGAGAGGTCGGCTTCCCGCACCGGACTGCTGGTCGCGGTCGCCTCCAGGAATTCCTTGTCGTTTTGAATGCTCGCATCAACGTCGTCCAGGCTCAGTTGATAACGGCGGCCGCGTTTCTTGAGGAAGTTCAGCGTCATGTTGACGGCGATGGAGTGGATCCAGGTGTAAAAAGAGGATTTGCCGCGAAAGCCACGAATCGCTTTGTACGCCTTCGAGAAAACGTCCTGCAACAGGTCGTTAGTGTCCTCGTGGTTCGAGGTCATATTGTAAATCAAACCGTAAAGACGCGGGGTGTATTTCACCACCAACCGATCGAACGCAGCCGCGTCGCCGGCTTGCGTGCGCGCCACCAGTTCCTGGTCTTCATCGGTTCGCGGCTTGTCCATCGGCTCCCTTTTACTCTTAACATGCACCTCCGGAGCCGACGACAACAAATCGGTTAGGCGACGCGCGGCCGGTAATGCAATCGACGGGTTCACGTCCTTCAAACCGGCCTCGGTCAATTGCGCCGATCGCGAATCGAGAGCAACCAGAGCAAGTTCCCCAGCGCAGCGATGAAGGCGGCGACGTAAGTAAGCGCTGCCGCATTCAGCACGCGATTTACGCCGGCCACTTCTGCGCCAGGCTGAATAATTCCCATTTGCCGCAGAATGATTTTCGCCCGCCGCGACGCGTCGAATTCGACCGGCAATGTGATCAACTGAAAAGCGAGCAAGATGGCGTAGCAATAAATTCCAAGCGTGATCAGACCGGTGATCCCGAAAAGCAACCCACCGAAAATCACAAATGGCAGCATTTGCGAGGCAACCATGGTGACGGGCACAATCGCCATGCGTGCTTTCAGCGGTGCGTAGGCTTTGGCGTGTTGGATGGCGTGGCCGGTCTCGTGTGCGGCAATGCCGAGCGCAGCGACGGACGGCGTGTTGTAAACATTGCTCGACAAACAAAGCCGTTTGCTTGTCGGATCATAATGGTCGCCGAGAAAGTCGTTCGTCTCCACCACGTCGACATCGTGGATTTGCGCAGCGTTGAGAATTTCGCGCGCCGTTTCCGCCCCCGTGATGTTGGAGCTTGCGCGCACCTTGCTCCATTTGCTGAACGCGCTGCTCACCCGAATTTGCGCCCAGAGCCCGATGATCAACGGAACCCCGATGTAAAGAAGCCAATTATGGCCGAGTCCGATTGGGTAGAACATTCCTGTCTTAAGTGTGTCTGTTTAGATTAGACGGTGCAAACGGCGCTTCGTTCATTTGGAGTCGTTTGCGCTGTCATCCTGAGCGCAGCGAAGGGAAGTCGAAGGATCCCACGGCGCAAGCTTAAAGGTAAAACGGGGGGATTCCTCGATTTCGCTCGGAATGACGACGAGTTCAAATTTCCAATTTCTTCGGAAAACGTGACAAAATCTTGCAGCCTGTCTTGGTTACGACCACGACGTCTTCGTGTCGCACGCCGCCGAGTCCGGGATAATAAAGCCCCGGCTCGACAGTGAGCACTTGTCGATCTTTCAATACCACCTTTTGCAGGCGCGGGTACTCGTGAATTTCCAGGCCGAGTCCATGTCCCGTCCCATGGAAGAAACCGACTTGCTTCCCCTTGCGCACCTCAGTCGGAAATCCGCGTTTGGTGAATAATTCCCGGATGGCTTTGTGAATTGTCATTCCATCGACGGCGGCTTTAATTTTTCTTAGTGCGACCACTTGCCCGGCTTTAACCGTCTCCCAAAGTTCGCGCTGCGCGTTGCTGGCCCGCCCGCGCAAAACCGTGCGCGTCAGATCGCCAAAGTATCCGGTTTTCGCGTCACGCGGGAAAACATCGAGAATGATGAGCGAGTTTGCGAAAAGCGGACCGAATCCGCGCTCATGGGGATCACAACCCTGGTCGCCGCCGGCCACGATCGTTCCAGTTGGCACTCCGCCTGCACGCAAAATCGCCGTGTCGATTTCCGCGCGCAAAATTTCCGAAGTCAGCGTCTTGCCCGACCAGCGCAATTTTTTCCCACGGCTAATTGTCGATCTTGTCAAAATGTCGATTGCTCGTCGCAGACCCGTCTCGGTGATGCGCAGGGCGCGACCGATCATTTTGATTTCCTCGTCCGATTTGATTTCGCGCTCCGGCCAGAAAAGCCCGTTCGTTGCCCGAACCCGGATTTTGCGCGCGGCGAGTTCCTCCGCGTAGCGAAGCGGAAAGTTGGCCGGAACCAATGTCGATCTTATACCGCGCTGACGGAGAAAATACGCGAGCACTTTTTCATACGGCGGCGATTTCTTTGATTTCCCCTGCACTTCTTGCTCGAGCTTGTTGAAAGAGACGAACTCATTGGCTTCGGCCTGCTTGCGGCCGCGATCGATTTCCAAATCGCTCAAAACCAGAGTGCGTTTGCCGTTTTGCTGAAGAAAAATAAACGGGTCCGGCGCCCAGAACTTGGTCGCATAAAGCATGTCGGGATCCGATTCGCTAGCGGCAACGATGAGGCGACTTCGGATTTTGGTCCGGGCCGGACTGGCATTTCTCGGATTTCGGATTTTCATCTAGCTCCTGCGCACTTCCAGTTGCCGGCGCAGAACCCAGTGGAGCAAGCCAAGCAACCCGAGTGTGGATCCAATCAATACGATGGTGTTGAAAACAAAGACGCCCACTCGAATGCCCAGATAATGTTTCTCAGCGCCAAAGAAAACGTTCGGACGATTGCCACGCCGGTAATCGCTTTGCTCCATCTCGGCATTGGAAATCAAATCAGAAGTTTTTTGGTTCACATAAAATTGTTCGGCCGTAATCGGTCCTTTCGCGTCCCTGAACAAAGCGCGGTCGAACGGCCGTTGCCTATCTAAAATCTGGTCGATCAATCTGAGATAATGATCGAGCTCCTTAAGCGTGTTTGCCTCCAAACCCGAAAGCACTGCCAGCACTTCTTTTAAGTCGTCGAGTCGCTTACTCTCAGCCGTGTCTTGCCGATGTTTGGCGACGATGCCGTCGATTTCGCGTTGGGCACGGTCTTGCCGGCGCGTGAGCGGGTTGAGCTTGGCCTGGGCTACGATCATCTCTTCGTAAGACCAGCGCATCGGAATGAATTGGCAGATGAACGGCACTTGCAGTTTGCTATCCATTTTTTTACCACGCTCTTTGGTCGGATGTTCCTGGAACCAGCGAGTGAGCGCGTAAACGAAGCTGAGGTTCCGGTTCATGTCCTCATACTTGATGAGTGCGCCGCTCATCAAAATCTGCGGTATCAACACCAGCGGGACGATGTTGGCCGCAGTCTTGGCATCGGACACGAGAGAAGAGACCAGCAGTCCGAGGGCGAGACTGCCCAGTGCTGTCATGAACATAAGGCCGAGATGGACCCAGAACATGCCGCGAATTCCGAGGATGTAATTTCCCATCAGAACAAACAGCACGCATTGGACAAAGGCGAACACGGCGAGCGAAGCCACCTTGGAACAAATGTAATACGGCCGCCGAACATCCAGATTGCGCTCGCGCTGCAGGGTCGGTCGGTCACGGATGATATCGTCGGCGCTGTTCGTAAGCGAAAGAAACATTACCACGAGCAGGCCGAGAAAAAGATACGTCGGAATATGAAAAGCCGAGGCGAAATCGTATTTGCCGCTCTCCGAGTAACGCAGGAGGGTGCCGATCAAGAACGCCAACACCGGCGCCGCGACCATGGTAATCCAAATGTTCGCGCGATTGCGGAGCTTGCTAATGAAAGAGCGCCGCAAGAGCGTGCGGAATTGCGTCCATTCGTCGTGCCAACGAAGCCGGATTCGTTTCTTTTCCCCAGGCGCCACCGGCAACGGAGCCGCTGGCTCTTTTCGCAGCGAAACTTGCTTGACGTCCTGAATCAAGCGAAAAGCTTCGTACTTGTCGCGCCAGAAATCCGGCGAGTAACGACGCGCTGGCACTAACTGTCCGCGGGAGTTCTCCTCGTAAATGATGTCGCCGCTCAAATCCCGCAGCGGTGTTTCGAGTACGTCGAAAATAAATTCCGGCCGCGTCGTGCCGCACGAAGGACATGCCCCCAGCTCGGCGCCAAATTGATGCTGATGTTCCGCTTCGGCAAAGTAACGCAGCATGTCCGACGGGGTGCCGAAAAAGACAAGCCGACCGCCTTTGTCGAGCAAGATTGCCTTGCGAAACATCTGAAAGATTTTCGAGCTCGGCTGATGGATTGTAACGATGATGATTTTGTTGTGTGCCATCGAGCGGATGATCTCAATGACGTGCTCCGAGTCTTTTGAAGAGAGCCCAGAAGTCGGCTCATCGAACAGGTACACGTCTGACATGCCGATCATGTCCAGGCCGATGTTGAGGCGCTTGCGTTCGCCGCCGCTCAACGTTTTTTTCAACGCGCTGCCAACCACGGCGTCTCGGCGTTCCCCCAAGCCCAGCTCGATCAGTTTCGCCTCGAGACGACGCATCCGGTCGCGTCGCGAAAGGTGCGGCGAGCGAATGGCGGCCGCAAATTGCAAATTTTCGCCGATCGTCAGCTGCTCGTCGAACGCATCCTCCTGGGGGATGTAGCTGACGTAACGCTTCAGCGCGCCGAGATTTTGGTAGAGTGACTGACCGTTAAGCAAAACTTTCCCGCTCGCAGGTTGGAGTTGCCCGGCCAGCACTCTGAGCAGCGTGCTTTTTCCGGAGCCGCTTGCGCCCATCACGCAAACCAGCTCTCCCCGGCTCACCGTGAACGAATTTCCGTCCAGGCCAATCTCGCCGTTGCTGAAACGATGCGTGATTTCGCTGACCTCCAGCGAACGGATAATGTTGCGCTCTTCTTCAATGATGCGTTCGGAAAAGTTACAGCGCAGAAATTGGCCGACGTCGATCCGAATCGTATCGCAGTCCTGGAGCGGCGCAGTTGTTCGCACGATGGTATTGCCAACCATGATTGGACGGTCGGCTTCGATCACTTCGAGTCGTCCAACGCGCTGATCGTAATCACAAAAAATCTTTAGCAGCACGTCGCCGCTGGTCCCCGGTGAAAGGAGAATGTCGTCCGCTTCGAGCAGGCTCGGATTGTTCGAGACCAGATATTCCGACTTTGAGGCTTTAAGTTGAAACCGGCCACCGAGTGCGCGCGCGCGGCGGCGCAGATCCATCAGATCCATCTCGCTGTGGTTATGGAAAATGATTTTGTCTTCGAGCGTCGCTTCCACCTGCGTACCGGACTTGAGTTTCACGCTGTTGAGCACGGCATCGACATCGCGCAATGCTTTTACGCGCACCTTTAATCCGAACACAATTTCAAGGGCACTCTCCCGCGTTCGTGCGCGCTCGAGCGCGACTTCATCCGCGTCCTTGTTTACGCGAACGAAAATGTGCGGTAGCGAGACGTTTTTCTTGGCGTTGAAGTATTGCGCCAGCTCCTGGTAACTGAGCACCTGGTCGCCTACCAAAATCCGCTGACCAGGATAAATCCGGCAAAAACCACCCCGCACCAGCGGCCGACCCCGCACCGACACATTTTGTCCGCTGTAATTTTTCAGCAGAATCAGATCGTGATAGCGAAACGCCAGCAACCGGTCGTTGTCGTTCAGATGTCTCAGCATGACGTCGGCCCTGCCGTTTGCGCCAAACGAAAGCGATTCGAGGGGCGATGCGCCGCGCTGATAAATCGACGGATCGGAATCTTCCGAAGCGTTCAGCTGATATACGATGTCGATCGCCTGCGCAGCCATCCCCAGCTGCGACATGAACGAGTAGAACGCGACGACCTGTTCCTGCTTCAAGCCAGCCTGCGAAATGAGATCGTAAAGTTGCACGCCAAGCATGATCTTCCGCTCGGTGCTCAACTGCGTGCTCAGCTTTTGCGCCATGGCTGAGAGGTCCTGCTGCTCGTAAAGCGCTTGCCGGAAAAGTTGACGCAGCTCTGAGTAAACCGCTTCCGGATAATCGTAACGCAGGAATCCAAGACTTGAGTCGATCTCTTCTTCGAGCAAAACGCCGTCGGCTTTAGAGAAACTCGCCAGCACCTGGATGAGCAATGGCAACAGGTTAGGCCCCTCCGAAACGCTGCGCGGTTTGCGTAACGCGCGGCGTACCCAACGCCGGCCGCGACGCTGAATGCGGTAAGCAAATGGCGTGACCTTTTGCACTGCCCGGTCAATTTTGTCGGCGACTGTAGTGACCAACTGAGTCATTGTGGTATTTGGGTTAAAACTTTACCGAAATCGATGCCCGACGCAATGATCCGCGAATGAACATATCGACCCATGAAGATGTCGATCTTCAATAGTTGTGGAACCCTTCGCTCGTAACTTATCACTTGCCATCGGCGCGGCTCCTGCTCTTTGCATTGGAAAAGTGTTCATGGTAGCCTGCGATTGCGAGTGAATCGCACGCTTTATGCCACAATCTGATCGCAATTCCCAGCGCGAGAACAAGCCTCGCGGGAACGAGCCCACCTTTAATTGGCGCGGCGTCGTTTTGGTTGCTATTGCCTTTGGCTTCTTCGCACTGGCCCTTCTTTTCTACCGCGGCGGCTACCAAACTTATGAAGAGGTCCCCTATAATCGATTTCTTGAGCTGCTCGAGAATAAGCAAATCGTGAGCGACAAAAATTCACCGCTCGTGCTAGCGGTGGAGGAAGGCCGGCCCACTCAGACAATCCGCGGCACTTACATTAAACAGGGCGTCGGCGGTGCCCCGCCTCAGCAAGTGCCATTTCACACCACCGTCTATCTCAATTTCACCAATAATCTCCAAGAAAAACTGGCCGCGGCCGGCCTCCAGCCCGCCATTGTGACCGACTCCCATCTCATCGGCCAAACCCTTGTCAGTTTCGGCCCGATCCTCTTCTTTCTTGCGCTGCTCTATTTTCTCTTCCGCCAGCAAATCCGCATGGCCGGCAAGGGTGCGCTGAATTTCGGCAAATCTCGCGCACGCATGCTGGCGCGTGACAAAAATAAAATCACCTTCCGCGATGTCGCCGGCGTCGAGGAAGCTAAAGACGAAGTCCAGGAGTTGGTCGAATTTTTGCGTGACCCAAAAAAGTTTCAGAAACTTGGCGGACGCATTCCTAAAGGCGTGCTGCTCGTTGGACCTCCGGGAACTGGAAAGACTTTGTTAGCTCGCGCGATCGCCGGGGAAGCGGACGTACCGTTCTTCTCGATTAGCGGTTCAGATTTTGTGGAAATGTTTGTCGGCGTCGGTGCAAGCCGTGTGCGCGACATGTTTGAGCAAGGCAAGAAATCCGCGCCCTGCATCATTTTCATCGACGAAATTGATGCGGTGGGTCGCCATCGCGGTCATGGGGTTGGGGGCGGTCACGATGAACGGGAGCAAACGCTTAATGCGCTGCTTGTGGAGATGGATGGATTCGACACGCAGGAAGGCGTCATCATCATCGCGGCGACGAACCGCCCCGACGTTCTCGACCCGGCATTACTGCGGCCCGGACGCTTCGATCGACAAATTACCGTCAATCTTCCAGACGTGAAAGGCCGCGAAGAAATTTTGCGCGTGCACGCCAAGAAAGTGAAACTTGCCGAGGGTGTTGATCTGGCAGTGGTCGCGCGGGGTACCCCTGGTTATTCCGGCGCAGAGCTGGCCAACGTCATCAACGAAGCCGCGTTGCTGGCCGCACGTCGTGGATTAAAAGGAATCACGCTCGCGGAGCTGGAAGAAGCGCGCGACAAAGTCCGCTGGGGCAAGGAGCGCCGCAGTCTCGCGCTTAGCGAAAAGGAAAAACAGAACACGGCCTATCATGAGGCTGGGCACGCATTGCTGCTCGAGCTTCTCCCGCACACCGAGCCGCTCCACAAAGTGACCATCATTCCGCGCGGCCCGTCGTTAGGATCGACCATGTGGTTGCCCGAAGAAGACAAATACACCAATCGCAAGAACGAGTTACGTGCCAGTCTTGCGGTGAAGATGGGCGGACGCGTGGCTGAGGAAATCGTTTTTGGCGATGTCACGAACGGCGCGGCTGGCGATATCAAGATGGCCACGGCCATGGCGCGCAAGATGATTTGCGAATGGGGGATGAGCGAGAAGCTCGGCATGGTCGAGTATGGCGAGCATGAAGATTATGTTTTCCTCGGCCGCGATATCTCACGCGCTCGCGATTACAGCGAAGCCACCGCCGAAGAAATCGATCGGGAAGTCCGGCGGCTTCTCGATGAAGCATACCAGACCGCGAAGCAAACCCTCCTCGCTAACCGCGACAAGCTCGGTGTTATCGCGAAAGCACTACTCGAATACGAAACGCTCGATGGTTCTCAGATCAAAGAGATCGTCGAACACGGCCAGCTATTGAATCCGCCCAGCGGCACGCCACCGGCCACCGGCCAGAAAATGCCGCCGGAAAAACCGCCGCGCCAAGTCGTGGTAGGTCCGGATGTCGCCCCCCCGCTCCCTGGAGCATTGGGCGGCGCGCCAGCTTAAAGTACCTCGTGATCGCGAACCGCGAGCCGACCGAAATTCATGGGTCGTCGCCGCGGGGCAGATCACGCTGCTTTAATCAACCGGTAAAAGGCGGATTAATTGCGCTACCGCAAACGGCGGGGCCGCCTGCGCCTGCTGGGCAGCCCGCCTCTCCGCGATCGCGACCGCTCCGCCGCTCACCAGGTTAATCAAACGCGCCAGCGTGGGATCCAAATGAAGCTCCAAAACTTCGAATCGTTTTCGGTTCATCCACGCTGAAGCATCCTTCGAGCCGGTGTGAGAGGTTACAAATGTCGGTTTCCGACCGCGCAAGAAAAAGAATTGTCGGAAAAAGACCTCTCCCAAGCCCGGCGCGCGGTCACCGTGGCACCAATTTGCGGGGCGAGTGGATCGACTGCCTGCCTGTCCCTATTTCGGAGAGCGTGAATCGGCGTGGGTTTTCACCTCGCGCCGTTGTTTTTCCACGACGCGGCGCAACTCGCGCTCCATCGTTTTGAAGGCGTCGTGAATGACCTTCGTCAGTGGCTCATGTGAGCCATTGTCCATCTGTTTTTCGTCAGCGACCAGCTCGTGACCGCGCGCGACAGTCACATCAATGCGACAACGATACGGATTTCCTTTTTGATGCGTGTGATTGGTTTGCTCGATGGCTATGTCGCACCGGTTAATGTGGTCACAAAATTTCTCCAGCCGCGCCGCATAATTCAAAATGAGTTTGTCGATCTTGTCTGACTTTTCCAAGCCACGATAGGTGATGTTCACAGGCAGTTGCATACTCGTCCTAGTTTAGATGAAGCTGCGGTTTTCAGGAAGCAAAACGTTGAAGTCAGAGGGGCTGAACGCTTGATACTTGATGTGGGATGACATGGCGACCATTTCCTCTTCATCATCTGGTCTCCAGCATCCCATCCTCTAGTATCCAGCATCCAATATCCAGCATCGTTTTCAGATCGGCCGAAGGGACCGAAAATGTGCCGGCAATTTCGCAGGTTCTACTTTCACGAGATCGGATTTGACGTGCTCGACGATGCGATTGCGCGCCGCCGGCGGCAAAAGATCGACAATCGCCGAATGAATTTCGGCCGGCGCCGCGAACGACCAGCCGTTTTTGCCACTGCGCTCGATGATTTTCACGATTTGATCCGCCAGTTGTTTGTAAATACGGCGATCGGTCTCGGTCTCCAATTTCCGTTCGGCAATAGACGCGCCGTGGTGCTGACCCGCGCCGTCGCGCACCGGGAACCTTCCGGCGACGTCGGTTAATTTATCGATCAATTTCCCGTGCGCATCGGTGATGTCGAATGCCTGGATCAAATGCAAGCTTGGACCGCGTGTTGGGGTGTCATCCACACGATATGCTTTCAAACTTCCGCGATCTGCTACGATAACCAAAGAGGCCGGAGTCATAAAGCCATTGACCAAGCGCTGTGCAAATGAAAATGGCGCATCAAGTTCTCTAAGTTCTCTATACAGAATTCGCCGGCCGCTGCAAGATCGGGCGGCTCAAAATTTCGCCGGCTCGCTCGGCTGTTTCCCGCCTGCACGCTCTTCTTCGGCACTAATCGCCGGCGGAAGCTCGACATGACGTTTTTTCCAGGATTCGAGCCGCGCTTGCGCCTGTGCACCTGCCGCCAGTTTTAACAAATAGGCCGACCGCTCGCCAATATCAACCTCGTCGCCGGAAGCAAATTTCTTGGCTGCGGGCAGAAAGCCTTCTTCATTTGCTGTGTCGAGAATCAGCTCCCATTCGATATGTTCCTCGCCCGGCAGCACGAAAGGGATGGTTTCGTGGTGCGCGTTGATCAGCAACAGGAAGGTTTCATCGCGAATCGGCTCGCCTTCCAAGCTCAAAACGTCAATGGTGTCGCCGCTGAGCAGCATGCCGAGGCAGCGTACGAACGGCGATTCCCATTCTGCATCGCTCATTTCATTGCCTCCGGGATTAACCCACATCACGTCTTTGATCTCGCTTCCGCGGATACGTCGCCCCTGGAAAAATTTCGGTCGCCGGAAGACCGGATGATTCTTTCGTAGCCGGATCAGCTTTTTCGTGAACTCGAGCAGGCGATTTTGCTCTTCGTTGCGCTGCCAGTGGAGCCAGCTGATCTCGTTGTCCTGACAGTAGGCATTGTTGTTCCCGCTTTGTGTCCGGCCGGATTCGTCGCCTCCGCAGAGCATCGGCACGCCTTGCGACAGAAAAAGCGTGGTCAAAAAATTCCGACGCTGCCGACGCCGCAACTTTTCAATCTCCGGATCATCAGTGGCTCCCTCCGCGCCGCAATTCCAGGAGAGGTTGTGATTTTCACCGTCGTGATTTTCTTCGCCGTTCGCTTCGTTATGCTTCTCGTTGTAACTGACGAGGTCGTTCAACGTGAATCCGTCGTGCGCGGTTACGAAATTGATGCTGGCGTACGGCCGCCGACTATTATACTCGTAGAGATCGGGACTACCGGTCAGGCGATAAGCCATTTCGCCAATGCGCCCTTCGTCGCCACGCCAGTAACTGCGCATTGTATCGCGGTATTTCCCATTCCACTCGGCCCAAAGCACCGGGAAATTTCCAACTTGATAGCCGCCTTCCCCGATATCCCACGGCTCAGCGATTAATTTCACCTGCGAAAGGACCGGGTCCTGGTGAATGATTTCGAAGAAAGCGTGCAATTTGTTCACGCCCTTTGCGTCGCGGGCGAGCGTGGGAGCGAGATCGAAACGAAAACCGTCCACATGCATCTCCAGCACCCAATAGCGCAAGCTGTCCATCACCAATTGAAGCGTGCGCGGGTGGAGCAGGTTGAAAGTATTGCCAGTTCCGGTGAAATCGACATAGAGGCGCGGATTTTCCGAAGAGAGCCGGTAATAGGCGATATTATCGATGCCGCGGAAGCTGAGGGTCGGCCCCAGATGATTTCCTTCTGCCGTGTGATTGTAAACAACATCGAGAATCACTTCGATCCCGGCGGTGTGCAGGTTGCGCACCATCCCTTTAAACTCAGTCACCTGCTCGCCCATTTCCCCGCCGCTCGAGTATTGACCGTGCGGAGCGAAAAACCCGATCGTGTTGTACCCCCAGTAATTCGTTAGGCCACGATCGATCAGACTTTTGTCGTCAATGTGCGCGTGTACCGGCAATAGCTCGACCGCGGTGATTCCGAGCTTCCTCAAATAATCAGTCGCTGCGGCGCTGCCGAGTCCCGCGTAGGTACCGCGCAATTTCTCCGGCACGTCAGGCCAAAGTTTTGTGAATCCCTTGACGTGCACCTCGTAGATGATCGATTGCGCCAGCGGAATGCCGAGCCGTTTGTCATTATTCCAATCAAATGCATTGTCGATCACGACTGCCTTCGGCATGCCCCAGGCGTCGTCCCGGAAATCTTGCGCGAGGTCTTCCGATTTGTCGCCCAGGATGTAACCGAACATCTCGTCCGACCAGTTCACCTGTCCCGCGATTGCCTTCGCGTAAGGATCGAGAAGCAACTTCGAGCTATTGAAACGCAGCCCGCGTTCCGGTTCGTACGGGCCGGAAACGCGATAGCCGTAAAGTTGACCAGGCCTCGCATCTGGCAGAAAAACGTGCCAGACCTGATCCGTGTGCTCAGTCATCGGAATGCGAATGTTTTCCTGGCGCGCGTCCATTTTGTCGAACAGGCAAAGATCGACACTCGCAGCCAGCTCCGAAAAGAGAGCAAAGTTCACGCCATCGCCCAGCCACGTTGCGCCGAGGGGATACGGATATCCCAGCCAGCTTTTCACCGGAGTCATAAACGCGCGTTCTGTCGGATAGGTAATGCGGCGGGCGGATCGACTCGTTAGGCGTCACAAATCACGCAGCGCGCGCTGCGCTTTATCGACATCGGATGGCCGGAGAATAATGAGACCTTGGGGTGCGTTCGGGCTGCCCGCCAGATAGGCGTATTCGATATTTATCTTCGCCTCCGCCAGACGCTCCGCGATTTTTGCCAGCACGCCCGGTTCGTTCTTCGTTTCGATCATGAGCACGTCGGATTCGAGCGCGAGCACGCCCGCTTCGCCCAGTAACATCAAGGCCTTGGTCGGATCGCTCACCACCATTCGCACGACGGAGTGATCGATCGTATCGGAAGTGGCCAGCGCGTGAATGTTAATTTCGGCTTTGGCCAACGCTTCGCACACGCGGGCGAGCGCGCCGGGGCGATTCGCCAGAAAAACTGCGAGCTGTGTGGCTGATTCTATCAAGAGCGTAGGTTTCATGGCCTGCAAGGTGACGCGAAGCCGGGCCGCTGACAACCTTACAAATTTAGACGCACCCCGAATAAAGCAGCGCAGTTGGCAGTCGATTAGCTAAACTGTGCAAGCGAATGCAGCTCCGAAAGAATTCGCGGCCCCCGATATTTTCGGGATTGTCGATCCAAACATGAAGACCGCTACGTTGCCCGTTATAGCAACCCCACAAGCGCCAGCTCGCACCATCGGTCTTTTCACCGCATGCGGGATTGTGATCGCCAACATCATCGGCACCGGCGTGTTTACCAGCCTCGGCTTTCAAACAGCTGATATTCATTCCGGATTTGTGCTCCTCATGCTGTGGGTAGTCGGCGGAATCGCCGCGCTCTGCGGTGCACTTTGCTACGGCGAACTGAGCGCTGCTCTTCCGCGTTCCGGCGGCGAATATCATTTCCTCCAGGAAATTTACCACCCAGCGCTCGGTTTCATGGCCGGATTTGTTTCCGCCACAGTCGGTTTCGCTGCGCCCATCGCGCTCGCCGCCATGGCTTTCGGCAAGTATTTTCAGGCGGTTTTCGGGTTCGGCTCGCCGGCTGTTTTGTCCTTTGTCGCCGTGTGGATCGTGGCGCTTTTTCATCTCGGGAATCTGCGCACAGGCAGCGCGTTCCAAAATCTTTGGACGCTCGTGAAAGTGCTCTTGATCACCACGCTCATTATCGCCGGTTTTTTTGTCGAACCAAAGCAATCGATTTCATTTCTCCCGGTGCGTGGCGATCTAATGTCATTCTTCACCGCGCCCTTCGCGGTCGCCCTAGTCTTTGTCATGTATTCCTATTCGGGCTGGAATGCCGCTAGCTACATCGCCGGTGAAATCCGACAGCCGGAGAAAAATGTGCCTCGTGCGCTGTTTGCCGGAACCACAATCGTCATCGCGCTCTACGTTTTGTTAAACGCGATCTTTCTCGCGACGACCCCGCAAGAGGAAATGCGCGGGCAACTCGAAGTCGGCTTGATCGCGGGCAAACACATTTTTGGCGCCAACGGCGGCCGGATCGCAGGCGCTGTCATCTGCCTGGGCTTGGTTTCCTCGATCAGTTCCATGACTTGGATCGGCCCGCGCGTGACCATGTCGATGGGTGAAGATCACTGGCTACTGCGATTGCTCGGACGGAAAAACAAGCATGGTATTCCCACAAATGCCGGGACCTTGCAATTGGCCATCGTGAATTTGTTCTTATTGACCGAAAGCTTTGAGACGGTCCTCCGTTACATTCAATTTAGCTTATTGGTCTGTTCCTTGCTCACCGTAATTGGAGTCATCGTGCTACGTTCAACCCAACCCGCACTGACGCGGCCCTACCGCGTCTGGGCTTACCCGTTGCCGCCGCTTGTTTTTGCTGTCATCACTGTTTGGATGATGATTTACCTTCTGCGCTCCCATCCCATAGAATCGTTAGGGGGACTTGCCACCTTGTTTCTTGGCTTGGTTCTTTACTTCTGCGCGGGCAAATCTCGCACGACATGAACCAGCGCATCCTGGCAAGGCCGCTCACCTTGTCGATCTTTGCAGTGTCGATCCTGTACACGCCGTGGAGCGTTGAAGCGCAGCCAATCCCTGCTCCTCCGCCGCCTAACGACACCGCACGTTTCCTCGCGGGCATGCCGTTGTCAAAAAATTCAGCGCTCGAGCCGCTTACCCATGAACTGGCATGGGTTGAACACGCGGCCAACTTCGAGAAAGCCTTTGCCAAGCTCAACACGCGACAGCTTCAGAAACTACACGCCTGGCAAGCGCAGTATCTGCCCGAATCGCTGCAACCGGTCCCGGTCGCTTTCTACATGTTCAGCGGTCCCGATTTTCTTTACGTCGATCAATTTTTCCCGCGAGCTTCCGTTTACGTTCTTTGCGGCAAAGAATCGATGGGGCCGCCACCCGATCCACTGCGTACCGCAAACTTGTCCGCTGCACTCTACAACCTCGAGGACGCGATGAACTCCTCGTTGCGTTTCAGCTTCTTTATCACCAAAGACATGAAAGTCGATTTGGGCTCGCAAGAACTCAAAGGCACTTTGCCCATCCTTTACGTTTTTCTGGCGCGTGCCGACAAGTCGATCACCGACGTCACCTTCGGCTCGCTAAACGCAAACGGCTCATTTCAGGAAAGCCGGCCCGGCCGAGGCGGCACGGCCGGCGTGCGAATCCAGTACAACGACAACCAATCGGGAGCGGCGCAAACGCTTTATTATTTCACGACCGATATTTCCGATGGTGGGATCGCTTCGAGTCCCGGCTTCCTCAAATTCTGCGACCACTTCGGCGTCGGCAGCAGTTTTCTCAAATCATCGTCTTACCTGATGTTTGAAGACGGTTTCAATCGGATCCGCAATTTTCTCCTCGATCACAGCAACACTATCGTCCAGGACGATGCCGGCATCCCGCTCGCCTATTTTAATCGCGACAAGTGGAGCATCCGGGTTTTCGGCAATTACATCGGCCCGATCGAGATCTTCAAACAACACTACCAACCGAAGTTGACGGAGTTGTACGAGCAGAGCAATCCACCGCCGCTGAGCTTCAACTTCGGTTACCGATGGAATTACAAGGAAAGCAATCTGATCGTCGCGCAGCGCAATTAACGCCTCTCGACGCCTTGGTCCTACACTTCAAGGCAGGGCATTTGCCAAGTCGTGGACGAAACTGTGCGCCTTGGGACTCCCAAAGCCGGTGGTCAGATCAAAGCCGGTCGTGGTCGCCATACCGGCAATTCCCGAACCAAAGTCGCTGTTATCGGCGAGCGTGACCGGACCGGGACCGAAGGTATGCGGAACGATATCGTTAAAGTCACTCGAAGGCAGTGAATAGAGCAGCGGGTTTAGGTAGCCAACATGCGATTTGTGGGCAGCGTCCGCCAACTGGTTCGTAAGCGCGATTAGCGCCGCTAATTGCGGACTGGATGCGCTCGTGCCACCGACGATGTGCCAGCCGACGCGCACGCCGGGGAAACTCGTAAAGACTAATACCCCGCCATTTACTGCAGCGTTCCAAGAGAGATCGGGTAGGCCTCGCGCGCCTTGCAACAAGCTCTGTGAAATACTGGATTGGAAGCCCGGCGTAGGAAACAGCACGCTGCGGCCACCACCCGTGGCTGCTTGGATGTACGGTTCGTTCCAGACCGCCTCCGTCCGCGAGCCCGGTGTCGTGAGGAAACTCAGATCGGTGGGCGAGGAGGGGTTCCAAGTCCAGCCGAATTGTAACCAGGTACCGCCCGCCGAAGTGATCAGCGGGTCTGACGAGGGCCAGTTGACCGTCGGGAAAGGAAAGACCCTGCCCTGCTTGTCAACATTGGCTGTGCCAGAATCGCCGCTCGAACCCAAGACCGTGACACGGTTCGTTCGGGCTTGCTGATAGACTTTGTCGAACTTGGCAACCTGCACATCGGCGGCCGAGTGGAACGACTGCTCGGTCGCGGCAAAGCTCTGGCTCAGCACCGCGCCGGGGAATTGGTTCACAGCCATCTGCTCCCCTTTAAACATGCTGGGGAAGCCTTGGACGCCCTCGGTCTCAGCGGGGATTGCCTCGACAAGGACGATATGTGCGTCCGGCGCGATGGCGTGCGCCCATTGCACGTCGAGACTGGTCTCAAACGCCCAGCCCAGAGCCGACCCGTTCACGCTGTTGTTGAACGGCGGCGTGCCATCTGGATTAATGATCTGGACGGTCGTTCGGGGCAGACCAAAGGTATCGCTAAACCGGTCGAGATCATGCTGAACTGTCGGGCTGCCGTACGCATCTACAATCACAATCGTCTGACCTTTGCCAGTCGTGCTTTCGGCGTGCAGCGCATCCACTCCGTACGCTGCATAAATATCCGACGTCGTATAGCAGTGGAAAACCGTGGAGCGTGGATTGCCATCGGGGTCTACACAGGCGAACGGTCCCGCAGCCGGCGTTTGATTGTCATCCGGCGCAAGAACGATCAGCGGAACGAAGTTTAATTGGGAGGCAGCGCTCCTCGTGTGACCAGCTTGGGGAATGGTGGCCGCCGCTAGGATCAGCACCAGCGCAGCCGGCATCATTGCAAGTAAGAATTTTTTCATTGTGCTCCTTGAAGAAGAATGGTTTGACGTGGGAATGGGTTTCTGACTGTCAGCAATGCGATCCCTCATCCGCATCGCTTAGTGGATAGAAAACGAGCGCATTCTGCGGCAAGACGGGGCAAAATGTCAACGCTTTTTCTTGCCGGACAACGCCTTACGAAAGAGCAATCGCTTCAACGCCTCAAAGCTTTTCTATTCCTAAAATCTTCGGAACCAGGAATACGGAAAGACGTCGCCCGGACAGTCAGTGGGCCAGCGCGGCGGATTCATTTCCCGGTGCGGTTTCACGATGGGGTAGTGATTGTCGATTTTGCCGCACCGCTGCCGCAGGTAACGAATCAACTCCTCGCACGAATCGAGTTGCGCGCGCATCGGTTGGTCGCGATTGAAGTCCCCCACCAAACAAATGCCGAGTGCAATGTTGTTGAGATAATCGCTGTGCACGTGTCCGCCGTTGATTTGCCGCCGCCAGCGGTCACCTACTTCGATCTGGCCATTGCCAGTCGATGTCCCGTTGCCAATCACGAAATGATAGGCGAGTCCATTTTGCATTCGGCGGACGTGCCGATGGTAGTAATCGAAAACCGCGGCGTTCCCCTGTCGCGTGCCGCTGTTGTGTACGACGATGTATTGCCAGCGTCCACGCGCAACCGGGGCACGGTCGATTGCTGCTCGCACAGATGCCGTGAGAAATCGATAACCAGCGCCACCACGGCTGCGACCACCGCCGAAAAGTCGAGACCAAAAACTGCGCGGCCGCTCATAACCGTATTTTTCGATCGTCAGCTGTTCCGGTCCTTCGACTGGCGTGATTGTCGGTGCCGGCGCAGGCGGCGACGACGGGACCGGCACAACTACGGCACGCGGAACAGGCGTCGTTTCGCGCGCCGATGGAGTTTCAGCCGGTGTGGGCGAAGCGTGTTTTGTTTTCGCGGACGTTCGTTTTTTCCTCTTCGCTTTGGCGGGCGTTTCTTTGGCGCTTGATTTCTTCTTCGCTGATTTCGGTTTCGCCGTTGGTTCAGGCGTTTCTTTTGGCGTTGCGGTTGGGCTCGCTTCCTCAGGCGGCTTCCTTGATGTGGTTTTCGGTCTCGGCGAGGGTGACGGCGTTTTAGATTTGCGCTTCGGCGTTTTTGGTCTCGGCGACGGGCTGGGCGATTCGTCCGGCGCTGCCGACATCGAGGCGCGCGCTTTGAGAAATTCGGCGCGCTTTTGCCTCTCCTCGTCGCTGACTTGCGCACGAACGAGGACGCAAAAAATCGCGCTTACGCTGAACGCAATCGTCAATAACAACCGGAAACGACCCACTGACGCGCAGCGTAACAGAGCGCATCGCGCGATCAACTCGCGAAGACATTCGGAGTCAGCCCCGAAGGCCTTCAGGCCACCTCGCGAAGACTGTCGGAGTTAAGCGAGCCCGGCTGTTTGCGCCGGCACGGGAGCGATTTTCCCGCGCTGGCGTTCGCGTTCCTCCCGAAGGATCACGTTTAATTTCCCGCCGAGGAGCAAAAACAAGCAGGTAAGGTACATCCATGTCAGCAGCATGATGATCGACGCGAGAGCCAGGTAAGTCGGATTGTAGCGATTGTATTTCTCGACATAAAGCTGGAAGAGTTTTGTCACGATGATCCAACCCAAGGAAAAGAAGATCGCTCCCGGCAGGGCCTGTCGGATCGTGAGATAATTTTCCGGCGTCAGCAGATAGAGTACGAGCGCAAGCCCGGTCAAAGCCAACGCGATGAAGGGCAGATTCAAAGCCGCCACCCATTGTTGCAGCGGCACTGTGAGTTGGAAATTCACTTCCGCGATGCCGGCGAGCGTCTCGCCAAACACCATCGCATTAAAACAAAACAGGATGGTCAGCCCGAACCAGAAAAGGAGAAAAAACGAGACGATATATTTCGACCACCAATTGCGATCTTGCCGCACTCCCTGTGTTTGACTGAGCGCTCGGGCGATGGTTGCGATGAAAACCGTGCCCAGGTAGATGCCGAAAAAAATCCCGAGATTCGCCAGCAGTCCGCTCGATCCGGTTACCACCACGCTGGCCACGGCCGAGTCAAGGATGTCCTGCACTTTCGGGTCGGGCGGCAGAAAATTTTTCAGCACAACGAACATGCCGTGCAACTTGGCCGGATCGGTCCCGAAAAGTCCGAGCAGATGCCAGAAGAAAAGCATCACGAACGGAAGCGCGAACAGGAGTTGATAGGCGATCTGCGCCGCCAGACCGGGCGTGTTATCGCTGGCCGTTTCCCAAACGAAACGTCGCCCGATTTCCCAGATGAAACGCAGCAATTTCATGCGAGCGAGAGTTTACTTTGCCACACACAAATATCCATTAAACTTCCATCGCTTGGCTCGCCTTTCTTGGCCTAACCAATCGTGAAGAGAATCCTCATCCTCAGTGCCAGCTTTGGTGAGGGACACAACAGCGCCGCGCGCGGCGTGCGGGACGGTGTCGCGCGAGTCGCCCCAGATGCTCGGATCGAATTGCGCGATCTCTTCGCCGAAGCCTACGGCCAGTTGAACGAGCGCGTGCGCAAAACTTATCTCGCTATCATCAATCGCTGGCCGCGCTCCTGGGGAATCGTCTACCGCTGGCTCGATAGCAAAAAGGAGTTCGATAAAGATTTCGCAAAGTTTTCGCGGCTGAAAAATCATCTCGCGCATTTGCTGGAACGTTTTCGGCCCGATGTCGTCGTCTCGACCTTCCCGCCTTATCCATACTTGCTGCGGCAAATTGCGCCCGCCCCTCGGTGCCAGAACGTCGTCGTTGTTACTGATTCCATTACCGTCAACGCGATTTGGTATCGTGCGCCTGCCGATTATTTTCTTCTGCCTAACGAACAAAGCGCGGCGGTCGTTCGCGCTGGTGGAGTTGTCCCAGAAAAAATCCGCATCTTCGGATTTCCTGTCAGTCCCAGATTCGCCGATCTCGCACGAAATCGGCAGACTACTTTGCCGGCGCGCCCGCACATTCTCTACATGATCAGCTCGGGAACGGGCAAAGCTCCGAAAACTGCTGCGCGTCTGCTTGACCTCGGCGTCCAACTGACCGTGACGGTCGGACGCGATGAGAAAGTCCGCGACGCAATCGAAGCTGTCGCGGCCGATCGGAAGATCGAGATCGTCGGCTGGACCGATCAACTACCGCGCATGCTGAACGAAAGCCATCTACTTATCGGCAAAGCCGGCGGAGCCACCGTGCAGGAAACGATCGCCGCCGGTTGTCCAATGATCGTCAACCACATCGTTTCCGGTCAGGAAGAAGGAAATGCGCGATTGATTGTCGAAACCCATTCTGGTGTGATTGCGCGCTCACCCGCGAAAGTTGTCGGGCAAGTACAGCGCGCATTCGCTGACGGCGCCAGCCAATGGCGCGAATGGGCGACAAACATCAGCAAACTGAGCCGGCCGCGGGCTTCGCTCGAGATCGCCGAATTCTTATTGTCGATCTAGGGCCTAATCAGGAGCGGTGCTCTTTAGAGTGATTTTCGATCCGCTGGGGCGACCGGCGATCGCGCGCTGCCTAGAGATTCATTAATGCAGCTCCCCGGAAACTCGATCGCTTAAAGCGGTCGAGTTACGTGCGTGCGGCTGTGGTCGAAAATTTGTTCGCCGCCGGAAAACGTTTGCAGCACTTCCAAGTTTCGCGAAACAACAATTAAATCGGCATCCGCTCCAACTTCGAGCCGGCCTTTTTGTCCCAGACCAACTGCGCGCGCGCAATTTGCAGTCGCCATCGCGACAGCTTCGTGGAGCGGAAGACCGACATGGTGCACGATGGTGTGGACGAGATCGATCATGCGCGAGGCGCTGCCGGCCAGCGCGGAACCATCAGCCGCCAGGCAAACGCCGCCTCGGACAACGCAATCGAGACCGCCGAGCGAAAATTTCGAGTCGTTAGGCAATCCCGCGCCCGCGGTCGCGTCGGTCACAAGACAGATTCCAGAAACGCCTTTGGCGCGACGCAACATTTTGATCAACGTGGACGAGACATGATGACCGTCCGCGATCAGCTCGCAAGTGATCTCTGGCTCGCTGAGCGCAAACTCGAGCAGGCCGGCCTTGCGATAAATTCCGTTGCGGCGCGCGCTCGACATGCAATTGAACGTGTGCGTGACGCTGCGCATGCCACGCTCAAATCCAGCGCGCGCCTGTTCATCCCAGGCGTCGCTGTGGCCACCGCTCACATTTATGCCGCAGGCAGAGAATCGTTCGATCGCCGTGAGCGCGCCCGGCAATTCCGGCGCAATCGTGATTCGCCTGATAAGATCGACATGTTCGAGGAGCGGTTCCACTGCTTGCGGCGTCGGATCGCGAATGAATTCTGCGCGCTGCGCGCCGCGCTTCGTTTTCGAAATGAACGGCCCTTCAACATGAACGCCCGCAATCTGTTTAATGGAAGATCGATAATCACGAACCGCGCTCAGGACATGAAGAATGTGCTCGAGCGGTGCGACCGCAGTTGTAAGCAACAGCGACGTTGTGCCGCCGCTCGCGTGATAATTGCAGATCGCATGAAACGCTTCGGGCGAAGCCTCCATCGTATCGCGGCCGAGTGCGCCGTGCAGGTGAAGATCGACAAAGCCGGGGGCGAGATAATTTCCATCAAGATCGACAATTCCTTCTGCACGCCTATCCGACCGCTCCCGAATTGCGGCGATCCTTCCCTGCTGCGTTTCAATTTCGAAGCCATCGCGGATTCCATCAGGAAAGATCAGGCGTGCATTGGTGAAGATCATCTTTCGGAACACAATTGCGTTTGAGGCGAGCAAAGTCCATTCTCTCTCCGGCGATGGAGCACGATTACGATGTAGTGATCATGGGCGGCGCGTTTTCAGGCGCAGCCACCGCGCTCATGCTCAAGCGCAAGCGGCCGAGCGCGCGCCTGCTCATCATCGAGAAGACGACGCAATTCGATCGCAAGGTAGGCGAATCGACCACAGAAGCGAGCAGTTGTTACATGACGCGAATTTTAGGACTGACGCATTACCTCGGTCATCATCAGCTGGCCAAACACGGTTTGCGTTTTTGGTTTTCAAATCGACCAAACCAGCGGCTCGACGACTGCACAGAAGTAGGCGCGCGTTATCAAGCGCGTTTGCAGACATTTCAGGTCGATCGCTCGACGCTCGATTCGCATTTGCTCGAGCTGGCGGTGCAGGCCAGGTGCGATCTTTGGCGTCCGGCCAAGGTGATAAATTGGGATCTCAACGCCGGGAATGGTCAGCAAGTGACGGCGATCGTCAATGGAGCGGAGCGCAATGTCACTTGCCGCTGGATTGTCGATGCCAGCGGACGCGCGGCGATGCTCTCCCGCAAGCTTGGCCATTTTCGCCAGAACACCGAGCACCCGATCAATGCGGTGTGGGCGCGGTTCACCGGAGTGAAACAATGGGACAGCTATGAATGGCGAGAAAAATTTCCAGATTACATGAACGCGTGCCGGACGGCGCGTGAATGGGCAACGAACCATCTGATGGGGCGCGGCTGGTGGTGTTGGATTATCCCATTGCGCGGCGGCGACGTAAGCGCGGGGATCGTTTACGACCGCCGAATTTTCAAACTGCCCGAAGGCGCCAGTCTGGGCGAGCGATTGCACACACACATTCTTGGTAACCCGGTCGGGCGCGAAATTTTCGGCGCGGCGAAAATCATCGGGGGGGACGTGCGCGCCTTGTCGATGTTGCCGTATCACAGCGAAAAAGTTTGCGACGACGGCTGGGCGACGGTCGGCGACGCAGCCGGTTTCATTGATCCGCTTTACAGTCCTGGGCTCGATTTTTGTTCTTATACCAGCTACTATGTTGCCGATCTTCTCTCGCGTGCGCTGACCGGGGAAAAGGTCGCCGACCGTCTTCGTTATTACAACGAGCAGTATCCGGTGATGTACCGCTACTGGTTCGAAACTTTGTTCAAGGACAAATATTTCTACATGGGCGATGCCGAACTGATGTCAGCCGGGCTTCTGCTCGATGTGAGCAGTTATTACGCTGGGCTGGTTATTCCGCTTTATCGCGATCCGGAAACTGAGTTTCTAAATCTCCCGTTTCGCGGACGTGGCGGGCGATTCGTCGCGCGGCTGATGAAGTTTTATAATCGGCGCCTCGTGGCGCTGGGGAAACGGCGCTGGGTGACCGGATGTTACGGAAAACGCAACGCGGGCTGGCGCGAGCTGTACGACGGATTCAGTCCGGACAGACGCTTATGGCGATTGTTCGGAAAAGGCCTGTTGCGCTGGTGGAAATGCGAGCTGATTAATTTAAGGCTTATTTTCCGTGCGCGAGCAAACCCAGTGCCGGTACAATCTTCGACCACCGCTTCGGCAGAAGCATGCGAGGTCTAAGATAGCTCTTAGATATCGAGCACCCACACTTCCGATAGCCTAAGCAACGTCTTCGAATGGCACTGATTGTCTCGGTTTTGCACAGAGGAGACGCTATGGATTAAGCAGGCTGATATACGAGCGGACGAAAGCGTCGCCAAAAAAAATCCAGATCACTGCGCCAACCGCCAGATAGGGACCGAATGGAAGTTTCCCCGACCAGACTCGCTTGCCCAAAAGGAGCGTGAGCAGACCGACCAGCGAACCGAGGACCGAACCGGCAAAAATGCTGAATAACACCCCGCGCCAACCGGTGAAAGCCCCGATGGCAGCAAGAAATTTCAGGTCCCCGCGCCCCATCGCCTCCCGCGGGATCTCCAATGCCCGTGCCACTCCGGAAATTTGGTCCACGTGATCCAGCAAGATTTCTTCTGCCCCGCCCGTGACACAGTTGTAGTGAAATTCCAAGATGACTTCGCCCAGCTCGCGATGGTCAATCTTCGCCTCGTCACAATGCAGCAGCAGCCGATCTTTTTCGCGGGCGAAATATTCGCTCCACAAACTTTGTTCGGCGCCCACAATGAAATCAGCATCGTCCCCGCGCCGGATCCATTGGAATGGTGTAGGCGCATCGAGCTGGATCCGTTTTTTTCCGAAAGCGATTTTGCCAGCTTCGAGCACAATCCAGAGAATGACGTAGCCAAGGGCCGCCGCGAGCAGCGAGCGAATGGTTGCCGCCAGGCGCGAATCGGCGTTCATCAATTCAGGAACCAGAAAGCACGCGACAATTCCCGCTGCCGTGCCGCCCATCGTCACTTGGTCCGGAATAATGAAATGCTCGAGATCGACAAATGTCGCGACGATGAGGACCGAAACGAAAACCCAGTAGGCGATTGCGATTTGCCATGGAAAAACTCGCCACACAGCCAGAAAAAGCAGGGCGGTGATTAGTTCGACACCAAGATAACGGAAGGCGATCTTGCTGCCGCAATTGGCACAGCGCCCGCGGAGCGCGAGCCAGCTCACCAGCGGCAGGTTTTGGCTCCAGGGAATCTCCTTTTTGCAATTTGGGCAAAACGAGCGGCGTGGCCTGTTCACGGAGAGCTCGCGGGGCAACCGGTAAACGCAGACGTTCAAAAAAGAACCGACCGCCGCACCCAAAACGAAAGCAAAAATGCTGAAGAGAATTCGGTAGGCCGAAGTATCCACAGAATCAATTCGCGCGGGATGCCGATCTTCGCTCCATCGCCCAGGCAATCCAGATGCAGCTTTCGTAAAGCAAACACATCGGCAATCCCATCGCGATCAAGGTGAGAAGGTCGGGCGTGGGTGCGATGATCGTGGCGAGCACAAAGATGAGCACAATCGCGTACGGCCGGGTTCGCGCCATAAACCTGTAGGTGATCAATCCGAAGCGCACGAGGGCGAGCACCACCACCGGCAGCTCGAAAGCCAGACCGAAACCGATCACAAACCGGGTGACGAACGAATAGTATTGCTGCACCGTCCAGGCCGGCGTCCAGCCGAGTGATTCTGTGTCGCGAAAGAAAAAGAGGATCGTCTTGGGCAGCAACCAAAAATAACAAACCAGCACACCGAGTAGAAAGAGCCCGAAGCTGACGAAGATCGCCGGAAGCAAGAACTGTTTTTCCACCGCGGTAAGTGCTGGCAGAACAAATTCCGCGATGAAATAGAGCAAAAGCGGAAAGGAGAGAACAAGCCCTGCATAAAATGCGAGGTGAAACGAAATCACAATCGAGTCGGTGATACCAAGGGCACGCAATGCGCCGACCTGCGGATCGACTTCGCGCAAGGGCGCTTGTATCACGCGCACAAGGACTGATCGAAAAGCGAAGCAAATGATCATCGCCGCGACAAGCGTGATCGCCATTTTCACGATGGTCCAACGCAGGTCCTCGAGATGCTCGAGAAATGGTTTGGAGGTTTCGCTTTCCGGAAGCTCGCGAAATTTAAAAATGTCCCGCAGCGCCATGAGATCGAGAATCAATCAGCCGGCGCCGAGGGAAAGCAAACCACGCGCGACCAGGCGGGCGCAAATGCCGAGTGTGTTCGCGTCGCGAATTTCGTTGTCCGCGATCATCCGCCACAGTTCGTCGATCGCGAACGGGCGGCAATCGAGAATCGCCTCCGTTTCGTCGCGCATGAAATCCGCGCATGGTTCGACCGGACGGGCGAGAAAAAAGTAGCAGCGTTCATCCGTGAATCCGGGCGATGAAAAGAAATACCCGAGAGCGATCAATTCGCCCTCTGCCGCCAGCTCATAACCGGCTTCCTCTCGAAGCTCACGCAGCGCGACTTTTTGGATGGCGGGGTCGCCGACGCCGGTTACACTGTTGTCTATCTGACCTGAGGGCATTTCCCAAATCGCCGCGCGGATCGGAATTCGTTCCTGCCGAATCAAAACAATTTTGCCATCACGAGTCATCGGCGCGATGACGACTGCCGCTTTGCGGCGAGCAATCGTCCACGAGCGCGGCTTCGAGTGCAGTGGTGTTCGCACCTGCTCTGTCGCCACGGCGAGATGATCATTGGCAAAATGTTCATCAGTCGAAATCGTTTCCCAGCCTTCGGCATTACGCACCAGTTTGCTGCGTTTCACGCGAGCAACTGTAGAGGCGGCTGTGCCAGCCGCAATCTTTCTCCGTGCCGCGACACGTCCGCCAATTCGCCCGTTGAACGAATCCGTCCCGCGGATCAGACGGACTCGTCCTTTGGCGAGCCTGCCACTACAGCTATTTCAGCAGTTTTCGCCAACGCTTGACCTGAGTGGCGATGTTACCCGGTGACGGCGCGCCGGTGGCAGTGCGTCGGGCCAGCGAACCGCGAACATCGAACACGCTGGTAAGGTCGACATCAAACAATGGTGAAGATTTTTTAAGCTCCGCAAGCGCGATTTGACCTAGCGGTACTTGTTTTGCGACCAATTTGCCGACGATTTCGTGCGCTTCGCGAAATGGCGCTCCCTTTTTCACCAAATATTCGGCCACATCGGTGGCGAGAAGACTGGGATCGGCCGCCGCAGTCTCCATTCGCGCGCAATTGATTTTGAGCTCCGGCAACATCGCCGAAAAAATCTCCAGCGAAGCCCGAACCGTATCCACGGAATCGAAAAGCGCCTGCTTGTCCTCCTGCAAGTCGCGATTGTAAGAGGAGGGCAGCGCTTTCAACGTGGTCAAGATCGAAAGTAGATTTCCGTAGAGCCGTCCGGTCTTGCCGCGGGTCAGTTCAGCCAAATCCGGATTTTTCTTTTGCGGCATCAGACTGGATCCAGTAGAGAAGGCGTCGCTGAATTCGATGAAATCAAACTCGCGCGAGCTCCAGATGATCAGATCTTCGCTCAAGCGCGAAAGATGCATCCCGATCACCCCGAGACAAAAAAGAAATTCGCAGATGAAATCGCGATCGCTCACAGCGTCGAGACTGTTTTGACTAATTCGAGCGAACCCGAGCTCGCGCGCGATGAATTTTCGGTCTAAGGCGACTGTCGATCCGGCGAGCGCGCCCGAGCCGAGCGGGAGCACATCGACACGGGCGAGGGAATCGTCCAGGCGGTCAGCGTCACGTTGCAAGGCTTCCATTTGGCCTAACAAATAGTGCGCAAAGAAAACAGGCTGAGCGCGCTGTAAATGTGTGTAGCCGGGCATGACCACATCGAGATGGAGCTCGGCGAGATTGAGCAGCGCGGTCTGCAATTTTTTGAGACGCGCCAACGTTTCGGCAATTTGTTCTTTGACGTAGAGGCGCAGGTCGAGCACGATTTGATCGTTACGGCTGCGGGCCGTGTGCAGCTTCGCGCCGCTGGCACCGATCCGTTTGGTGAGCGCAGCCTCGACGTTCATGTGCACGTCTTCGAGTGATTCGTCCCATTTGAATTTTCCGGCTTCGATTTCCTGTTCCATCGCGCGCAATCCCTTGTCGATCTTCTCGCGCTCTTGCGAAGTGAGAATTCCAGCTTGAGCGAGCGCCGCGGCATGGGCGATCGATCCGGCAATGTCGTGCCGATACAGGCGCCAATCGATCGAGACCGATTCGCTGTATCGCCGCGCAATTTTCGCCACTGGCTTATCGAACCTTCCTTTTCGCATGCTCAATTTCGACCTGCTGGCGAACGCCATGCCACGACGCCTTTTGTGTTTAATCGAGGGCGGCTGCTCGGTTTACGGTTACCGAAACGTAGTCCGCACCTTTTAAAACAAATTTACGCAACTCGACCGTGACTCTTCGAATGGCAAATTTTCGCAGCAAATGCTCGGCCAGCGCATCGGCCAGCGTTTCAATCAACTTGTCCGCTCGTCCTTGCACGAACCTCTTCGCTTCCTGACAAAGCTTGGAATAGTCAACTGTCTTCGTGACGTCATCGCGCAAATCGTCGGCTTGAAAGCGCGGCCAAATCGTGATGCTCAGAGTGAGGCGTTGCGATCTTGCGCGCTCGCTTTCTGAAACACCCACGCGCGCGACGACTTTAAGCTGCTCGATACGAATTCGGTCGTCCGATTCGTCCTTCATTCAGAAAGCGAGCATCTCGTAGCCGTCCGCCTGAAGCGAGCAATTCTTCTCACAAAAGGTTTGTCGATTAGCCAACGCGAAATCGAACGTCGCGAATGATTTTACCGCCGAAGCGCTGCTTTAACTTACGCAGGACGTCAATCTTGGAGACTTGCTCGAGCTCGTAATGCAGCGCGGGCTGAAGAACTCGCACATATAGAATCCCTTCGCGTAACGCGACTGGCGCCGAGTGCGTTGCGATAAAGGCGCCCACAATTTTCGCCCAGGCATCGATCACTTCCGTTTCGTGGAGGCGCTCCTTCAGGCCGAGACGTTGCATTAGTTTGGGCAGCAGGTCGCCCGCCGATTGCCACCGCTCGCGCACCGGCGGCTTGTCTGGCAAGCCGCGCCACTCTGCGATGGCGGCGGCTCGGAGGGACGGGTTCATGACTCGATTGTTACAAGAGTTAAATGGGTTACAAAGGTAAATTGTAACGATGTAACTGTTTAACAGTCTTAACCTGAGGCGACGCCTCAATACTTTCGCCGCATGTTGCTCGGCAGAATATTAAGCTCGGTGCGGTACTTCGCCACCGTACGTCGGGCGATCGGAATGCCGCGCTTGCTGAGGATTTCCACGATCTCCTTGTCGCTCAAGGGCGAATTACCAGGTTCGTTTTTGACAAGATCGAGAATCGCCTCTTTCACACTCGTGTTGCTCATCGATTCCCCGGTGGCAGTCTGATAACCGGGCGTGAAAAAGTATTTCATCTCGAAAACGCCTTGCGGCGTGGACATGTACTTGCCGGAAATGGCGCGGCTGACTGTTGTTTCATGAACACCCACGGCGTCGGCGATCTGCACCATCGTCATCGGTTTGAGGTAGGACGAGCCTTTCTCGAAAAACTCGCGCTGCCGCTGCACAATCTGATGCGCGATGTTGGAAATCGTTTGCTGGCGCTGATGGATCGACTTGATCAAGAATTTCCCGCTGCGGATTTTGTCACGGATGTAATCTTTCACTTCGCTTCCGTTCCGGTCCTGCGACATGATGTCTTTGTAGGTGTTGCTGATACGCAAATGCGGGATTTGTTCGCCGTTTAAAATGACCTGGTAATTGCCGTTGACCTTTTCGACCGTCACGTCCGGCAAGACGTAATTTTTGGGCGCCTCGGCAAAAATCGCGCCCGGCCGCGGATCGAGCCGCGCGATGTTATTAGCGCACTTTTGCACTTGCTCGGCGCTAATGCCCATGCGCCGGGCGATCTCGGGAAAGCGGCGCTTGCCCAAATCCTGCATGTGATCGCCGATGATTTTGTATTCGAGACTGTTTTGCTTGCCTTCCCGTTTCAGCTGGATGAGCAAACATTCCTGCAAATCGCGCGCGCCCACCCCTGGCGGATAAAAACTCTGGATGAGGGTGAGCATGTGCTCGAAATCTTCCCGCGGAATGCCCGTGTTAAGCGCCATTTCTTCGGGGGTGGTTTGCAAAAATCCATTGTCGTCGATGTTGCCAATGATGAGCTCAGCTGTCTTGCGATCGTTCGCATTGAGCACCGTCTGATTCAGCTGGCCCATCAAGTGCTGCTGGAGCGTTTCCTGCGTCGGAATCGAATCGAAGAAGAATTGACGTTTATCTTCCGCCTCCTGCGAACGCCCCGTGTAGCTGCTCGATTGTGCCATGTAATCGCGCCATTCTTCATCCAGCTTAGCCAGCTTATCGAACTCCTCTTTGAACTGTGCGTCGGCCGCTGCATCCGATTCGCCCGGTTCCTCCACGCTTGGCTCAATCGCCACTTCTTCCAGGACAGGATTGGTTTCCATTTCCTGTTGAACCAGATTGCGGAGTTCGAGTAACGGCGCCTGTAAAATCAGCAGACTTTGCTGGAGTTGCGGGGCGAGAACCTGTTGCAGCGAAAGGTTCTGCGTCTGATGCATCCCCGGGCCGGCCATGATATGGAGTTTACTGAGTTAGCGCACGAGAGGCAAGCAGTTTGCGAGCCGCGCCAACGAAGGAACGCGACTTGCTTCGATTTCACTACATCAACCAATGAGGCAAATTTCTACTGCTATTCTCCTCTCTCTCACGTTGCTTCTCTTTTCATCGGGCGCTGCGCAAACGCCAGAGTCCAGGCAGGAAGAGCAACTGCTTGCTCTCGTTAAGGAATTACAAACGCAACAAGCGCAAATCGCCGATAACCAGGCGAAGATCGACAGCAAGCTAGCTGAGGTCGCCGAGATCATACGCGTCGCGCGAATCTATTCGGCTCGGGGGAAATAATGCGGATCTCAATGCGACAACTCTTCTGCACGTCGATCTTCGCGGCGATATCGATCTTCGGCGCGCGAGCACAATCCCCAGCGCCGATCGTCCTTCAGGCGGCTTCGCCTGCGGCAATGACTACGACCCCTCCGACTGCAACAACGCAGAGCTCGGCATCGGTTGAAGCCGCTATCAAGCTGCTCGAGCAGCTGAAAGCGAAGAACGAGGACACTTTGAAGAAACAGGAAGCCGCGTTGCAACAGTTGGACGAACTCCAACAAGGCGCCGAGCAGCTGAAAATTTTCAGCAAACGCGGCTAAGATCGATAATTGGCAGGCGCCGCGGGCGCGCCGCTTCCAAGGCTCGCGTCGCGCAAGTCGATCGAACCGGCGCTGCGGGCAAATTTACTTTTTGCTCTTCGGATCCACTTTGCGATAAAGCGTTGCCATGCTAATGCCGAGCATGTTGGCGGCTTTCTCGCGCGATCCGTCACAGCGCTCGAGGGTCGCTTCGATGTAGTTGCGTTCCTGTTGCTGAATGAACTCATCCAGCGTTTGCCCTACTGGCATGGTGGCTAGTGCCTGTTCTGCTTTATCGCCCTTCGCATGGTCCACGATGTGCGGCGGCAAATCGCTCGGCAAAATCAAATCGTTGTCACACAAGGCGCACGCGCGCTCGATGGCATTCTCCAGCTCACGCACGTTGCCTGGATAATTGTAATGACACAAAATATCCACCGCCTGCGGATCGATCTTTTTCGGTTCGCCGCCACTCGCGCTCGCTTGTTTTTGCAGAAAATGATTCACCAACAGCGGAACGTCTTCGAGCCGCTCGCGCAACGCCGGGATTTCGACTGGAATTACCGCCAGCCGGTAATAGAGATCTTCGCGAAACGTGCCGTCCTTGAGTTTCGGCTGAAGCGGCTCATTCGTCGCGCCCACCACGCGCACGTTCACCGGCGAACTCTTGTTGTCGCCTACCCGCCGCACTTCGCGCTCCTGTAATACACGGAGAAGCTTCGTCTGCAACTGCGGCGCCATCGAGTTCACTTCGTCGAGAAAAATCGTGCCCAAGTTGGCTTCTTCGAAAAGTCCGCGCTTGTCTGCGACCGCACCGGTGAACGCACCTTTCTTGTGTCCGAACAACTCCGATTCGAGCAAATTCTCCGGTAAGGCGCTGCAATTAATCGCCACGAACGGGTGATGCTGCCGATTGCTATTAAAATGCAGACCGCGCGCGACCAATTCCTTACCCGTGCCGCTTTCGCCGACAATTAGCACTGTGCTGTCGGTATCCGCGACCTTGTTGATCAAATTGTAAACGTTCTGCATCGTGCGGCTCGTGCCGATGATGTTTTCGAAGCGGTAGCGGTTTCTCAGCTCTTTGCGCAGGTAGCTGACTTCCCCAAGCGCGGCCTGAAAATCGAGCGCCCTTTGAATGCGCGTTTGCAGTTCGTCGATCTTAAACGGCTTCAGCACGTAGTCGGTCGCGCCCATTTTCATCGCTTCCACCGCCGTTTCTGTCGAACCAAACGCCGTAATCAAAATCACCGCTGTGCTCCGATGATTCTCCCGCACATGCCGCAGCACATCGAAGCCGGTCATGGTCTCCATCTTGATGTCCGTGATCACCACTTGCGGCGCGATCGCATCGAGCTGCTCGAGGGCTTTCGAAGGCGTGTTGAAAGGAAAGACCTGATGCCCTTTTTCCCGGCAAAGCGTGACAATGACCTCAATCATCGCCGGCTCGTCATCAATAACCGCGATTTTAGCCATAAAATCTCAGCGCGGAGAATATTTCAATTTTGAGAAAAGAAAAGCGGCAAATGAGAATTTGTAGGGCGCGACCAGCCAGATCGCCGATTGTTCACTTCGACCTCACCTCCCCATCAGTCATTAGCCAATCCACCGGCTGATCGAACGCAACGATCTCCTCAAACACGTTGCTCGAGCTTTCGCAGGGCACGGTAATCAGGTCAGCATAAAACCCAGGGCGAATTTTGCCCAGCCTGGTCTCCTGCCGCAGCGCCCGCGCGGGATTCACAGTCGCCATCGAGAGGATGTCCTCAGGAGAAATCTTGAGAAACGTCTCTTGAAACTGGCGCATCTCCGCGAACAAGTTTAGATCGACATTGCTCGCGAGACTGTCTGTGCCGAGACAAATGTTAAAACCCCGCTCTCTGAATTTTTCGAACTGAAACGGCGAATGCCCAAAATACTTGTGACTGCGCGGGCAATGCACGAGCGCGAATTTTGCTGTCGATCCTCCGCCCGCGACTTCTGTCGAAGTTGCCAGCAAATCCCAATCACTTTCGGCAAGTTCGTTCAAATGCGCTACGATCCAATTTGTCTGGGCGCGACTCCGAAAGCTTTCGCGAGTGGAGCCACCGGACGCTCCGAGGAAGATCGCCAACGGCGTGCGGCGCCCACAATCGCTCATATCTCGCCCAATCTCTTTTAAAAACTCGTAAAGCGGGCCAGACGCCTCGCAAAACATCAAAAACTCCTCGTATGACTCCGCCAAATGCGTCGTGAGCAAGATATTCCCGCGACGCGCGATTTCTTCACAATGACGAAACAGGTTTGGCGACGCCGTAAATAATGCGTGCGGCGCCAATCCCCAATTCTGCTTCGGTTTCAGTGATCTAACGGCAAGATCGACAATTTCATTAGCGCGATCGGACCCGCGCACGTCGATTAATTCCCCAAACCACCAGGCACGGATCGGTTCGTCAATCTGCGCGACCAGTTCTGGAAATGCACAGAGATTCACGATTGTCGTAGTTCCAAATCTCGCCGCTTCCGCAAAGCCTTCATTAACGGAGGCGATATAATCTTCCGGCGAAAGGTTCGCCTTCGCCGAGTTGATCGCGCGAATCCAATCGGCGAAAGATTTTTTGGGCCGGATCTGGCCGCGCAAACAAGTGTAATCGAGATGACAATGTGCATTGATTAGCCCCGGCAACAGCGCTCTCTTGCCAAGATCGACAATTTTTCTACTCGAGTGTCGCGCTGAAATCTCGGGGAACTTGCCGACGTCGACCACTCGATTGCCCGAAATGACGATCGCGCCGTTCTCAACCGGCGGGCCATCCATCGTGACGACAATGCGCGCGCGAATAATCATTGTCTGCTGTAGCGGCGGTCTGTAACCGTCGCAAACTTCCTCCGAAGAATCGGCGACGCTCATAGAGCGCCGCTACACTGGACGGGCGCCCTTTACGACCTTGCGACACTCGTTGACGAGCAAATTGCATGCTTCCTGACAAAGCAGCGGAATCGCGCGCCTTGTCGCAGGGGATGATGACCCCGGCCGTCGCGCTTGATCGGAGGCGATATCAAACTTTTCTCGCGGCAATTTCGTGGAGGGAAGTGCGCCGCCCGCATCCCGTTTCCACAAGATCGTGCGAAGACATCCGCCGCCCGATCGACAAAAGCTTCCGACCAAATCATTGATCTGTTGGTCGGAAATCTTTGCCGCCAATCGATACATTCCTGATTGTCGATTCAACGTCTGGCGCAGTGGTATTGTCGTTAGGCGATCCCCCTTCCAGGCGGCAAGCACTGCAAGTCTGCCAGGATAGAAGTAATCCAGTGCTCGTCGCAGTTTGCTAAAATCGTCAATTTCCAGTCGCCAGCCGTGGCGCAAATCCGGTGCCGTTTTTAGCGGGCGATAATTTCCAGCGTCATCGTAGCGCGCAAGCTCCACCACGTCTTCCGAATCCTGGAAAACTTGCAAATCATTGCGGCCCTCATCATCGCGATGACAAAGAACAAAACGGCCGCCGCCCGTTCTTCGAATTAAAATCTGACCAATGAACGAGGAATCGCGCAACGCGGCTTCGAGACAGCGCTCGAGGGAATCGGGCATTGCGCCGCTGGCACTCGTTAGGTCAAACAATGCGCGATCAGTCCGGCCGCGCGCTCGAGGAACTGTCGATCTTCATCGCCGAACGCGTTCACTTCTTCGCTTTCTGCGTCGAGCATTCCGACGATGTGGCGGTGCCCGTTCGTCATCGGGACAATAATTTCCGAGCGGGTGGTGTGAAAAGTCGGCAGGTAGCGAGAATCTTTCCGTACGTCGCCCACTACCACCGGCTTGCCCAATTCGAGAGCGGCCCCGCACAAACCTTGAGTGATTGGAAAACGTGGATAGGCCGGCGGCTCATCGCCCGTGCCAGCAAGGATGATGAATTCCTTTCTCGTTACTTTGTAAAGCCCCACCCAACGATACTTCCGCGCGACGCGGATCATTTCGGCGACTTCCCTCATTCGCTTTGGAGTGCACCCGCCTGCGAGAACAAACGCGCCGATCTCCTGCAGGGTCTTGCATGTTTTGGATTTCATCGCGCGAGTCAATCTGCCGTAAAAAACTGGGAACGCGAGCGCGATTGTCAACTGTCGAATTGCAACGTTTGGGAAACAATGATGTGGGCAAAGCGCGCATCCGTCCCGATTGCCGGCGCGTAGAATAAGGAGCGGTTGTCGATCTGGTGCGGATTGCAACGAAAAATTTTATCGGGCGCCTCGCGATTAATCCTTGTCGATCTTTCCTTTGCAATCCCGAGCAGAATCGGAATGTCCTCGTAACTGTGCAATCCATCGGAAATAAAAAATGGAACCACCACCACGTTTGGCGTGGTTGTCAGTTTTCTCCAATCCGCGACCAGCGGCCGTTCTTCCATATACGCGTTCAGCACAGTCGCGTAACGATTCAGCGCCCGAATCTTTTCCGCTTCGCGCTTTGCCGCCACCGCGCTGTTCTCATTCAGATCCGTCCCGTGGGCCACGATCAAGAGACTCGTCTGCGCCGGATCGACATCGGGGGCAATTTCCCGCGCGCGTTGCACCAGCAGCTCGGTCATCATCGGATGGCTGCCGACCGGACCGCAATATTTCCAAACTTGGCCGCTCGATCGTTCAGTGGTGCGGCCATCCAGCTCCAGCTCGCGTGGAATCACCGTCTGGGTGAAATAACCTTCGCTGATGAAATTCGGGACCACATACACTTGACGAATCTTCTCCGGTTCGAACATCAAAAGTGCGTCACGCAGACTTGGTTCCTCTTTCCAAAAGGCGCACCCAACATCGGCAAAATTTTTTCTGCGCCTAATTTCGGCCGCGTGCGCCAGCGTCGGCGCGCTCGAATCCGGATTCACGGTCGAACCATGACCAACGATCAAGAGCGCACTGCGGGTTTTTGGACTCATCATTAGAAAAACGTCCAACAGCCTACCCTAAGCGCAAGCCGATTAGGTCGACCCCGGCCCGGCAAGGCTACCTTCCGTCAGACGGCCAACATTCAAGGTGAACCAATCGAAAACACCTGGACGATGAAAAATTTCAGGAAGAAAAGTGAGAAATATGAAATCGATTTGGGGTTCGGTCGCAGTATTAGCAATGACCGCGGTATTTGCGAGTTGCGCGCAACCACCTAAACCCGCCGTGCTCGAGAAGGCGTCGCCTGTTGGCTGGCGCTTCGACGGAGTAGGCAGGGTGACACTGCACGCTGGGCAACCGTGCACATCGCAAATCATGTTTGACTTTAGAACGACAAGCTCGAATGCGGTGTGGCTCGCCGCACCGATGCGCGAAACGAAGATTCTTACCGAAGCGGCAAGCCGTCACCATCGCGTGCATATTTCGGGCAAATGGCGGCGCGGCAAACAGACAGGATGCAGTTACGTTGACGTCACCAAAGTGGATTCGTGGAAATGAAATCGGACCGATTTGGCGAGAAAGAACTGCGCGTGCTGCGTTTTCGTGCGCTGACCGTGGGCGCGCAATCAATCGGCGCATTGGCCCTAGGCGCGTTTGCAGTTGGCGCTCTCGCCCTCGGCGCCATCGCAATTGGCCGGCTCGTGATCGGGCGCGCCAAAATTAAACGACTCGAAATCGATGAGCTCAACGTGGGTCGTCTGCACATTACGCAATCGATCGACGTGCCAGGCACCGCGCAAAACAAACCCCGCCGCTCGAGCTGACTAAAAAATCGTCAGTACCGATAATGTTCGGATTTGAACGGGCCATCGATCGGCACGCCGAGATAGTCAGCCTGTTTTTGTGAGAGCTGGGTGAGCTTGACGCCGATTTTTTCCAGGTGCAGGCGGGCGACTTCTTCGTCGAGGTTTTTTGACAATACGTAAACGCCGACTTTGTAGTTTTCTCGGTTCTTCCAGAGATCGAGTTGCGCGAGGACCTGATTCGAAAATGAATTCGACATGACAAAGCTCGGATGCCCGGTAGCGCAACCGAGGTTCACGAGCCGGCCTTCGGCGAGCAGGAAAATCTCGTGGCCGTCCGGGAATGTGTATTTGTCCACCTGCGGCTTGATGTTGGTTTTCTTCACACCTTTGGCGTCGTTCAGAGCGTCCACCTGAATCTCGTTGTCGAAGTGGCCGATGTTCGCGACGATTGCTTGATCTTTCATCCGCTGCATGTGCTCCAGCGTAAGGATGTCGACGTTGCCGGTGGCGGTGATGTAAATGTCGCCGTGACCAAGTGTCTCCTCGATTGTCGTGACTTCGTAACCTTCCATTGCGGCTTGCAACGCGTTGATCGGATCGATCTCGGTAATCACGACGCGCGCGCCCTGACCGCGCAGTGATTGCGCGCAACCTTTGCCGACATCGCCGTAGCCGCACACGACGGCCACTTTGCCGGCGACCATCACGTCGAGCGCGCGATTCAATCCATCGATCAGCGAATGCCGGCAGCCGTAAAGATTGTCGAACTTCGATTTGGTGACCGAATCGTTGACGTTGATCGCGGGAACCAGCAGCCGGTTTTCCTGATGCATCTTGTAAAGACGATGCACGCCGGTCGTCGTTTCCTCGGAAACACCGCGCCAATCTTTGACGATTTCATGCCAGCGATAAGGATTCTCGCGCTGAATTTCGAGTAGCAAATCTTTGATGACCTGCTCCTCCCTCGATGCCGATCTTGTCTTGGCCCAATCGCTACCTTCTTCAAGTTCGTAGCCTTTGTGAATCAGCAGCGTCGCGTCGCCGCCGTCATCAACCACAAGCTGCGGCCCTTTGCCATCCGGATGCGAGAGCGCCTGATAAGTGCACCACCAATATTCCTCGAGCGATTCGCCTTTCCAGGCGAATACAGACCTGCCGCTCTTCGCCACCGCCGCCGCGGCGTGATCTTGTGTCGAAAAGATATTGCAGCTCGCCCAGCGCACGCTCGCGCCAAGATCGGCAAGTGTCTCAATCAACACCGCGGTTTGAACGGTCATGTGCAACGACCCGGTGATGCGCACGCCCGCCAGAGGCTTTTGCGGCACGTATTTTTCGCGGATCGCCATTAATCCCGGCATTTCCTTCTCCGCGATTGAAATCTCTTTCCGACCCCAGTCCGCCAAACCAATGTCGGCGACTTTGCAATCCTGTCCGGTTTTCCGTTCGGTCATTGACGTCTTCATAACGTTGCTGCTCTCTTGAGCGCTTCAGCCTTGTTCGTTTTTTCCCATGTGATTGAATCGAGATCATCGATCCGACCGAAGTGGCCGTAGTTGGTCGTCTTGCGGTAGATCGGACGCAGCAAATTGAGCTGCTTGATGATCTCGGCCGGTTTGAAATTGAAAACTTCGCAGATCGCGCGTTCCAGTTTTTCGTCATCTACTTTGCCGGTGCAGAAGGTGTCGATACTAACACTGACCGGCTCGGGATGGCCGATAGCGTACGCAAACTGCACTTCGCACCGGTCGGCAAGACCTGACCCGACCACATTTTTCGCCACCCAACGGCCCATGTAGGCGGCACTGCGATCCACTTTGCTCGGATCCTTTCCGGAAAATGCGCCGCCTCCGTGACGTCCCATTCCGCCGTAACTATCCACAATAATTTTGCGTCCAGTGATTCCGGCGTCACCTTCCGGTCCGCCTACGACAAAGCGGCCGGTCGGGTTTATCAGGTATGTTGTCTTGTCATCGAGCCACTCTGACGGCATGACCCTTTTGATGAGCAGCTCGATCAAGGTTTCGCGAATCTCTTTTTGTTTGATGTCGCCGGCATGCTGAGTGGAAACGACGACGGCGGACGCTCGCACCGGCTTGTGTCCGTCATATTCGATTGAAACTTGCGTCTTGGCGTCCGGGCGCAACCACGGGATCTCGCCCTCTTTGCGTAGACGCGTGAGCTCGCGGCCGAGTTTGTGCGCGAATGAAATGGGAGCCGGCATCAGTTCCGGCGTCTCATTGCAGGCGAAACCGAACATGAGGCCTTGATCGCCCGCGCCTTGCTCGGCCGTGCCTTTGCCCTCCGCCGCGGCTTGATCAACACCTTGTTTGATGTCGCGCGATTGCTCGCTTATTTCGCAAACCACCCGGCACGTATCCGCGTGAAAAATACAATCGCTATTGACGTAACCGATACTGCGAACTGCCTCTCGCACTTGATCGACAAAATCGAATTTTGCGTTGCTCGTGATTTCGCCGGCCAGCACAACGAGGTCGCCTTTGGCGAGGGTCTCGCAGGCGACGCGGCTTAGCGGATCTTGCTCGAGACAGGCGTCGAGAATGTAATCACTGATCGTGTCGCAAACTTTATCGGGATGACCTTCGGTGACTGATTCGGAAGAGAAGATGTAGCGACGGGACATAGTGGATTGTGATTCGTTAAAAAGTTATAACGTAAATTGGCTTAGCCGAAGAACGCGTTCAGCCGTTGTAACGATTTAACGTTTTTAACGATGTAACGTCGTTGTAAGACATATTGACCAATCATGATATGTAGATATATCGTTGTCGACCTTGGCAAACGCGTCAACCATTAATTTGCTCAGGCTGCTGGCCGATCCCACCCGGCTGCGACTACTCTTACTGCTCGAACAGGAAGAACTTTCCGTGGCCGAATTGCAAGAGATCCTGGAAATGGGTCAGTCGCGCATCTCCACGCATCTCGCACAATTGAAGCGGGCCGGCGTGATCGTAGACCGGCGCGCCGGGAAAAACGTTTACTACGCGGCCAACAAAGGGGCGGCGCGCAATGGAGCGCACGCCCGTGTGCAGGAGATCGTTCGCACGCTGGCGCGCGAGATTCCGGAGACGTCGCACGATTGCACCGCGCTCAAACTCTCTCTGCGCAAGCGCCAGGACAAAGCGCGCGAATATTTCGACGAGCTGGCGGGAAAATTCGGACGCAGCTACGTGCCCGGCCGCTCTTGGAAAGCGCTGTCACATGCCCTGATCGCGCTGATTCCGCGCCTGACGATTGTCGATCTCGGCGCAGGTGAAGGAACACTTTCCCAATTGCTCGCACAGCGCGCCCGCAAGGTTATTGCAGTCGATAATTCACCCAAGATGGTTGAGTTCGGCTCGAAGCTAGCGAAAAAACATGGCATGAAGAATCTCGAGTACCGGCTGGGCGATATCGAGGATCCGCCGATCGCGAGGAACAGTGTCGATCTTGCGATTCTGAGTCAGGCGCTGCATCACGCGATCAAGCCGGAGCGCGCGATCAAGTCGACACATCGCATTTTGAAAAAGAACGGGCGCATCGTCGTGCTAGATTTGCTCAGCCACAGCTTCGAAAAGGCGAGAGAGCTTTATGCCGATCAGTGGCTCGGCTTTAGCGAAGTGCGCTTGCACGACCTTTTGGAAAAAAACGGCTTTCGCGATGTCGAAGTCAACGTTGTCTCGCGCGAAAAACAGATCCCGCATTTTCAGACTGTTTTCGCGACGGGTGTAAAATAGATTGCCGCTCTCGATCTTGCGCCTGTCGGTGTGGCTTTTGAGGTGATTTTGGCTCGACCAAAGGGGGGCGGACTGCAAATATAGTGGACGGCCAAGGAGCCCCCGTGCCCGAGCAACATCTATCCGCTGGGGATAAGACGGATCTCACTCTCGAGATCGCATATCTTTTGTTCATCGACGTCGTCGGCTATTCCAAACTGCTGGTCAACGAGCAGATTGAGTTGATGCAACAACTCAATCGAATTGTTCGCGGAACAGAATGTTTCCGGGAAGCGGAAGCCAGTGGACAACTGATTCGTCTGCCAACTGGAGACGGGATGGTGCTGCTTTTTTTCCGCAGCCCGGAACAACCGGCGCGTTGCGCGCTGGAAGTCAGTCAGGCTTTGCGCAGTCAGTCTCAGATCCAGTTGCGGATGGGAATTCACAGCGGCCCGGTCAATCAAGTGGTTGACGTCAATGACCAAATCAATATTGCCGGGGCCGGAATCAACATCGGCCAGCGCGTGATGGATTGCGCGGACGCCGGCCACATTCTTTTGTCGAAGCACGTCGCGGATGATCTAGCGCACTACAGAGATTGGCAGCCTCATTTGCATGATCTTGGAGAGTGCCAGGTTAAGCACGGACTCAGGCTTCATATCGTCAATCTGCACAAACATGGCCTTGGAAATCCGGCTGTGCCAGAGAAGCTTAGGCGCGGAAAAAGGTGGAAACGGACCCCGAGCGCTGTGGTTTGGCCAGTGAGCCGCCCAGCTTGGCCAAAATCGGCGCTCATAATCACACTACTCCTGGCCGCGCTTGCCTTGTCGATCAGTTTTTCGGTTCTTTTCCGGCGCGCATCACTAACTCGTGCCAGCAATCTGGCGACGGCGGTCCTGGAAAAAAGCATTGCCGTGCTTCCGTTCGAAAATCGAAGCGAAGACAAAGCTAATGCCTACTTTGCCGACGGCATCCAGGAGGAAATTTTGACGCGCTTATCGAAGATCGCTGATCTGAAGGTTATTTCGCGCACATCCACGCAGCATTACAAAAGCGCGCCGGGAAACTTGCCTGAGATCGCCAGGCAACTCGGCGTTGCCCACATCCTGGAAGGGAGCGTGCAGAAAAGCGGCGACGCCGTACGCGTGAACGTGCAGCTAATCAAAGCAGCCAATGATTCCCATCTGTGGGCCGATACCTTTGATCGCAAACTGACCGACATTTTTTCGGTCGAAAGTGAGGTAGCCAAAGCCATCGCCGATCAGTTGCGAGCGAAACTCAGCGGTCGGGAAGAGCAAGTCATTGCCGCCAAACCGACGGACAATCCTGAGGCGTACGATGCCTACCTGCGCGGCCTGGCTTATACGCTGAAAGCGGGAGGAGTCACACCCGCTAACTCTCTTGGTGCGCAGAAATACCTCAGGGAAGCGGTGCGTCTGGACCCGAAGTTCGCTCTTGGTTGGGCGCTGCTGTCATTCGTGGAATCGCGCGGTTACATCACAGCGACCCTTCAACCAACGGTCGCACTTCGTGACGAGGCGCGGCAGGCAGCTGAAACCGCGCTCACTCTTCAGCCCAACCTTGGCGAGGCGCTATATGCCAAGGGATATTACCACTACGCCCGCAAGGATTACGACACTGCGGTACATTACTTTGAGCAAGCACGTCAGCTCCTACCGAATAGCAGCCGGATTCCTGAAGCTCTGGCCTATGTTGAGCGGCGGCGAAGCCAGTGGGACCGGAGCAAGTCGTACTTTAACGAAGCCGAGCGGCTCGATCCGCGCAACGTTAACCTGCTCACCCAGCACGCCCTTTCCTACGCCGCCCTTCGTCGTTTCCCCGAGGCGTTGCGGAAGCTTGATCAGGTTCTCGATATCACACCGGATGACGTGGATACCGTCGCGGTAAAGGCGGCTATCGCACAAGCCGAGGGCGATCTGCCGCGTGCCTCGGCGCTCCTGGCTCCGCTCCACCCAGCGGCCGATGATCCCATTCCATTGGAAGCGCAGGCTTACCAAGCGATCCTGGAGCGCCGCCCTGCACAAATCATCCCTCGGCTAAAGGAAATACTTGCCAGGCCCGATCCAGCAGTGGGTTATTTCAATGGCCGACTACGCTTTTGGTTAGGCTGGGCGCAAGAAGGTGCCGGCGACCATGCCGCCGCCCAGGGAAATTGGCAACAGGCCCGTAGCGAACTGGAATCTTTGCTCAAAGAACAGCCGGAAAATTATAGTCTGATCGGAGTTCTCGCGCTGACCAATATGTGCCTCGGTAACAAAGCCGCCGCGCTGGCTCTGGCGGAACGGGCGGTGGCCGCGATCCCCATCGAGAAAGATGCGTTGGTAGGTCCTCTTCCGATCGACATCCTCGCCCGAGTGGCGGCGCAGACAGGAGAGCACGACCGCGCCATCGCCGCTTTACAGAAGCTACTCTCGATACCGTATGCTGGCCCATTACCTGAAAACGTGCCGCTCACTCCTGCGTTGCTCCGGCTCGATCCGATGTTCGACCCGCTCCGGAGTGACCCGCGCTTCGAAAAACTCGTCGGCTCGCGCGCCCCCAAAGCGGCGAACAAATAACGCAACGCGTTGAGCGCGAGCAATCTTCTCGGCGGGCGACCGGCGTAAAATAGGTTTTCACATCTCGATGTTGCGCCTGCGGAGCATGATTTCGGCTCGACCGAAGAGCAAGGAAATTGGAGACTATTGGTGCTAACAAAGGAGGCCCCCTGCCCAAGCAACACATATCCGCTGAGGACAAGACGGATCTCACGCTCGAGATCGCGCATCTCTTATTCATCGACGTCGTTGGGTACTCGAAACGGCTGGTCAACGAGCAGATTGAGTTAATGCAACAACTCAATCGCATTGTTCGCGGAACAGAATGTTTCCGGGAAGCGGAAGCCAGCGGAAAACTGATTCGTCTGCCCACCGGGGACGGGATGGTGCTGCTTTTTTTCCGCAGCCCGGAACAACCGGTACGATGCGCACTGGAAATCAGTCAAGCATTGCGCAGTCAGTCTCAGATCCAGTTGCGGATGGGAGTTCACAGCGGCCCGGTCAATCAGGTGGTTGATGTCAATGACCAAATGAATATTGCCGGGGCCGGAATCAATGTCGGCCAGCGAGTGATGGATTGTGGGGACGCCGGACATATTCTCT
>Ga0207684_10000348_pt1 | contig 63974 bp, 66 predicted proteins | sample KBSK5501metaG_FD_184342 | JGI IMG/M metagenome (GOLD analysis project Ga0207684, IMG submission 184342) | Corn, switchgrass and miscanthus rhizosphere microbial communities from Kellogg Biological Station, Michigan, USA - KBS K5-50-1 metaG... | ecosystem: Host-associated > Plants > Roots >...
TCTTTAGAATCTCTTTTTCTTGCACTGTGGCTGGAGCCTCCGTGCGCGTGTATACCGACTCTCCGAACTCGCTTGTTAGCTCCTGATAGATCTGGCCGGGATCGCGATCCATACGAGCAGTGATCTCCGCCGCAAGCAAGGCCGGAACGATTCCATCTTTATCCGTAGTCCAGACAGTGCCATTGAGACGCAGGAAAGATGCACCGGCGCTCTCTTCTCCACCAAAACCGAGCGTGCCGTCGAGCAAGCCATCCACGAACCACTTGAAGCCGACCGGAACCTCGTAGAGCTTGCGGCCCAGTTTGGCTGTGACGCGATCGATCATCTGACTGCTGACCACCGTCTTACCCACGGCCGCTGCATTGCTCCATTTAGGTCGGTGTTGGAAAAGATAGTAGATAGCGACCACCAGGTAGTGATTGGGCTGAAGCAAACCCGCATCCCGCGTGACGATTCCATGCCGGTCATGATCCGTGTCACAAGCAAAGGCGATGTCGAAGCGATCCTTCAGTCCGATTAGATTTGTCATGGCATAAAAAGAGGATGGGTCCATGCGGATTTGGCCGTCCCAATCCACAGTCATGAAGCGGAAAGTCGGATCGACGAGTTCGTTCACTACAGTGAGATCCAACTTGTACTGGTCAGCAATTCGCGCCCAGTAGTGGACGCCCGCGCCCCCGAGCGGATCCACACCCATGTTCACCTTCGCGCCGCGAATTGAATCCATGTCAATAACATTTGCGAGATCACTTACGTACGAACTGAGAAAGTCGTGCCAGTGTGTAGTGGAGACGCGAAGCGCCTGCTCGAAGGGAATCCTTTTAATACCTCGAAGAGCACTCTCGAGAAACTGATTCGCCGTTGCCTGAATCCAGTCCGTGACGTCGGTTTCCGCAGGCCCGCCGTTTGGCGGGTTGTACTTGAAGCCGCCGTCATCAGGGGGATTATGCGATGGCGTGATCACGATTCCGTCGGCGAGTCCAGTCTTTCGCTCGCGGTTGTAGGTGAGAATCGCGTGCGATATCACGGGCGTTGGAGTGTATTCGTCTCCTTCGGCGATCATTACCTCCACACCGTTGACTGCCAATACCTCAAGCGAACTCGCAAACGCTGGCATCGAAAGCGCGTGAGTATCCATCCCAAGAAACAGTGGACCATCTGTGTGCTGCAGTTTTCGATACAGACAAATTGCCTGCGTGATGGCGAGAATATGCCACTCGTTAAAAGCCTTTTGTAGAGCTGAACCACGATGCCCTGAAGTGCCGAATGCTACTCGTTGTGCCGGGATCGAAGGATCAGGCACATCGGTATAGTACGCCGTGATTAGCTTTGGGACGTTGACTAGCATCCCTGGCTCGGGCGATTTTCCTGCCAATGGACTCACTTTCATCGATGCTTTACCTAATACCTATTCCACACGGCGCGCCGCAACCGTGTCGAGCACGACAGACAGATCGCAATCAACCAGGTCACCTATATGCTCGACTGTCAGGTCGGCAGCGGGATACGTAGCAACATTGTAGGGGTCGAAGGCGTAATGGCCCTGGCGTGGAAAGATGGTCGTTAGCCGATTTCCCCAAACCTTTCATCTCTGCCAGGATGCGGAGCTTGTCGTCGACCATTACGTAGTGCTGGGCCGGATACCGCTGTTCGACGTCATCAAGCATATTCTCTTTATGAATATAGATAAGCACTTGACCATCGACCGCTACTCACAATCCCGAGTGCTGGATCTTGCGGGGCCTGCGGTAATCCGCTTGGCGTCGGCGGACTATAAGGACGGGAGTTGTAAAGCGGGGAGTTGCCCTTCGGCGCGCCCATTTGAGCTGAAACGGTAAGTCGTGAGAAGTGTGAAATGATGAAAAATAGAAATAAAAAAAGCAACGGCCAATTCACAGGTTGCAGGACTAAGAAATTAGCGCCCGGCATTCTGTTATTCCCTCGGCCTACTGCCTCTAACATCTGCGTTTCCTTTAGTTGTTCTTTCCAAGGCGCGGTTCGAATGCGGCTCCGCTGATTCTGCTCCCGTCAGATGTTACGGTCAACGTGAGACTAGATGACTTCGCGTCAGAAATTTTAAGCTGCGCAAATACCGCCGGTCCGGGTGTCGGAAGATTTCAAATCCCCAAAGACTCTTCTTCCGAACACTCGGACCATTGGTAGTTGAACTTTGTAGCCAATCGATCAGGCGCGGTTACGCCGCGCTAGCTTGTTCTACCTGTTCTATCTTATTGCCGGCGTTCTTCCACTCTTCGAGTCCGCCCTCGTAGGCTCTGACGTTCGTGTAGCCCAGGTCCATGAGCTTTTGAGCCGCTTGCAAGCTCTGCGGGCATTTCGGGCCCCCGCAATAGACGATGATTTCTTCACCCTTCGGCGACTGAGTCTTAGATACCTCGCGTCCGATGGTGTCGAGCGGCACTCGGCGTGATCCCGGGATCATTTCGCCCTTGAAATACCCATCTGTCAGCACGTTCCATAAATGGAGGCTATCGCCTTGCTTCAAGCGTTGCTGCAGTTTTTCCGTTGAAATGGTTTTGACTGTGGACATTAGTTCTCCTCTAGCGTTTGATGGTCTCTACCTGCTTTCCGTGATTGCTCAGATCTTACCAAGCAGGTCTTAAGTAGACTTCCAAAATGAATTGCTACTGATCGTTGCCATGAGACTTGCAGTACTCAGGCGCAACTCTTCTCACTCCTGAGCCAGTTAACCTACATAGAATCATCGTGAACAACGATCAGCATATTCTCAGCTTAGATTGGCAGGCCGGTATGGAGTAGCGTATTAACACCTGAACTATGCAGGTATTAACACGTGAGGGGCGATGCGATAGGTCGAGAACAAGCTCAAGTCACCCTACGTACCATCGAGGCTCAGGTGCGCTTCCCGTTTGTCAGTAGATTGCGAAGCTCTCCTGGCATTCAAAAAACTGCCAGCGAGCCACAGCGCCTCGATAATGAACCAGGCGACGGCGATGACAATCCATCCCATCGTGGATGTCTGTAGCCTATCCACGTCTGAAGCGCCGAGTGCCATAACAAATGAAGCGAACATTGTGCGTAAAGTCTTTCTAAATCGTGCTTGCGTTGCTGTGCCAGCGAACTGAGCCCCCGTTAATTCGTGCCTTGGTCAGAGGCTCCAGTGTCTGGCAAATTCATGTTGTGATCCAGTTCGGCACAATCCTAACTGATCGGGTTTCGCGCGACCTCGATCGAGCAATGTGCTTTGGTAACCAGTCCAGTCGCGACGCTACCGAGCCGGAACCGTTCGAAAGCGCTGCTGAACCTGCGCCCTCCGACAAAAATTGCATCAGCATCCCACTTCTGGGCGTGATGAATTAGCACGCGCTGCGGATCGCCCTTCTCAATCGCAACCGAGACATTTAATCCTATGACACTTAACTCGTTCTCGGCCCAATCGACCATCCTCTGTGCCGCCAAAGCCGATTCTTCGTTCTCGTCTCTGATCGTTGCAGCGGCGATCGGAAGAATATGGGAAATTCTTGCAGGAGAGGTGCCATCGTCAACAGCGATGATTCGCACCTCAGTTTCGTCGGGCCATATGCGACGGCCCACGGCGCGAACTGCGTGCTCGGCTTCGGACGATCCGTCTACGCCTATCACTATCCTTATCGGGTCAAATTCATTTTTCTCCAGCGTACCCCGCGTCACCCGCACAGAGTGATGTGAATCCGTAACAATTTTCTTGGATACACTGCCAAGAATTACCCGCCCCGCCAGCGAGTGCCCGTGAGAGCCGACTACAACGAGATCGGGTTTCCACTCGTCGGCTCTGCTTAGCAGTTCCTGCGATGGTTGGCCCGCAAGTACTTCCGCGCGCACGTTCCAACTTGGGAAGTATGATCGGATCCGCTCACTGGCTTTTCTTGTGAACGCTTTCGCCTCTGAGAGAACACGCGCGGTCTGCTTTTGAGCGAGCATGAGACCCGCACTCACTCTCCGGGAAGTAAGAGCCTGCTCTGCGATCTCATAGTTCGACGTCGCGGGTGCCATCATGACATCAGCCACGGAGACAATGAGAGCTTCTGCTTCATCCGGTAAGCCGGCGCGCTTCAAGTCGTGCAGCGCCGCGTCAGCACTCTCTGAGCCGTCATAGCCCAACAATATCTTCATCATCTCCTTCACCTCATCTTCAAACATTCGACTCGCTAGTAAGGCTGCTGATCGTCGCTTTCAAGCACTTCAAAGCTGTTGTGTCGAAACAAGTGTTTCCAACCATAATGGTTCGCTCGGCCTGTAAGTGCTCCCGAGCAATGATCAGCATGTTTTTACCTTATCGCAGGACCAGACAGGAGATGTAGCGTATTAACTCCTAAGTGGAGCGAGTGTTATCACCCAATCATAAAGTTTCTGAGGTTCGCGGGCCGAGGAAACAGGGTTACACGATCTTCGCTAGTGAGTGTGCTCGGCGTGTATCTATGCTTTCGCATTTCCTAAAGTGGCGTGGCTGAGGTGAAGTTGAAACAAAAGTGACTATTTAGCACTCCCATTGTGTGACATTGAAGGCGGAATGGACACGTCGCATTTGCGGCACTCTAATTCCACTCCAACGCGATCAAGCCGCCCTTCAGGTGTGGTCACCCACGGGCGTGAAGTTAATGGAGGATCGTGACGCACGTGCTGTGTATGGCCACACTCCAGGTCAGCTACCCAATGAAATTCTTCGTCCTGATGGAATCCGATGATCTTTTGTTTCACTGCTGATTTCATTGGACAGCTTATCAGCTTTGACCCGAGTAGGCTGCAAGTAGCTCTTTGTCTGGGATGGTCACACGACGATTATCAAGCAGGATTAGTCCGTCTTGTTGTAACCGAGCCAGCGCACGCGAGACTACTTCGCGCACGCTGCCAATGCGTGCGGCAATCTGCCCGTTTGTCATCACAAGATCGAAGGTGATGCCGATTTCTAATCTGTTTCCGCGACGTTCCGCTTCTGTCAGAAGTAAACGCGCGAGTCGCTGGCCGACTTCCTGTAATGACAGTGCCTCGACCAGTTCTGCATGTCGACGCAAACGTCCAGCAAGCATCTTGAGTGCGGCAAGCGAGATCGTTGGGTGCTCCAGACAGACCGCCCGCACGTCCCCTTTAGCGATAAAGAGAAGCACTGAGTCTTCATCCGCCACCGCCGTTGCCGGGTACGTTCCATCATCGAAAACCGGCACGTCAGCAAGAATGGCCCCAGACCGCTCGGTGTGTATGACTTGCTCTCGCCCGTCCGTGCCAGCCCGGAAAGCGCGTACCGCGCCACTGACCACAACGTACAGTCCGCGGGCCTCTTCGCCGGCAATAAACAAAACCTCTTCGCGAGACAGCTTGCGCTCAGTGGAAAGAGAGGCTAACGCGCGCAACTCTTCGTTCGTTAAGCTGCCAAAGAGAACAGTGGCACGAAGCGCGGCGATCTTGTCTGTTGCCATGGAATATATGATCGGCTCGGCCAAACCTTTTTACAAGCCAACTCGTGCGCGGCTACCGTTTCAGTCTGACCAGCGAGCGCAGCGGACATCAGTTGAAGGTGTTCACCTGCGTCGTTCGCCTCAATCGTCATTTCTACGTGCGACATTACGCCCCTCCCTAGATGTCAATTACCCTTGCGATGACATTGACTCATTTGTTCAATGCTTTGCTGAATAGCGGTGCGGACGTTAGGAAAACTCTGACGTCAGGGCAACTGCCTTAAGCCATGCTGCCGAACATGGCTACAGCGAATCGTTGAGTTGCTCAAGCGGGCCATGACCACGTCGAAGGACGCGAACTCTCAAACTGTTCCTTATCAAAGTGGAACCGTTAAGAGTGCTGACGCTTTCATGACAATGATATAGTTTTTGATATGGACGTGTTGGCCGGAAAAATTTTGGTGATGTTTGGATCCAATAAGGACACGCTGGATTTGCACGAACTGTTCGAAGCAGGTGGTAATGACCCTGATGCTCGCACTGCTGTGCTCGATAGGGTTGAGCGTTTGATTCAAGAGGGACTGTTGGAGGAGCGCGGCAATGACTTTTATGCGTTGACGCGAGAAGGTCGCATCAATATCGGACTCGACCAAAAAGATTAAATTGCTACCCGCCTGAGTTCCTCTTCGCAACCAACAAACTCTTATGCTTGTTTAGATCAAGAGTGGCTTGCGCCACATCCCTTAACTCACGAGTTCTAACGATCGCTTCGCCGCGCAAGGGAAAATGCATGACGAAGATCCTGGATTTGTTGATGGGTTCTTGCCAACCAAAAGAGAAATCTTTCAATCCGATGTATTTTTCATAGGCGACCCTACCGATGAAACACACTACTGGAGGGTTCTCCGTCTTGATGAGTCGTGTAATTCTTCTACGGCCCGGTAACTCCTCGCCTTTCTTAAGCTCTGTAATGTCACGTGTGGGCCTGTTGATGATATTAACGAAGCCCAATCCGTAAATGACATTGAACTTCTCTTTGTAGAATCGTCTTAAGTCGTCATCATCTCGAAGCTCGTTTCTCTTTTCCTTGATGATTCCAGCATCCGAGAGTAGATACCAAAACATCTTGTTATTCGAGAATGGCACACCTCGATTGAACGACCCAAAATGGGGATTGATACCCACGAAGAGTATTCTCGGTTTCGTAAACCTGTAGTGGATCATGACTCTATCGCTTAACACCGATCATCATGACGGCTGCTAGGTCCGATTGATAACGCCGAAATACCTTTCGCATCTTCAACATTCTTCGGCGGGACTCGCGATGACGCAGGAAATTCCAAACAAAACGCAAAGTTCCTTTGACCCCTTCATCGCGTAACAAGCGGTTAGGTTCGAGCAAATGCATTGGGGCGCGTGCCTCTACTTCAACTTCAAAACCTTCCGCTTCCATTAACCCCCGCCACTCTGAGGCGGAAAGGGGTCGCACGCCCACATGCATGACGCGCGATAAAGCTCGATTTGTGTTCTTCTTACAGCCCTCATCAAGATCATCGGCGATCAGACACATCTCGTGTATTGCGTAACGGCCCCCTTGCTTTAGCAGCCTGCGCGCTTCACGGATGATGCGGCGCTTCATGTCCGATGTTTGCATAGTGAGCATGGCCTCCCCGTACACAACAGTCGCAATCTCGCTGGGCAGACCCGTCTGATCGGCGTTCCCCCTCACACATTGTTGCCTTGAGTCTTTCAAATAACTGCTCACTATCGCAGCCGCCGCCGGGTCACGTTCGACCGCCGTATATGAAGCCGGACGACGCTTCAGTGCAAGTTGTGCAGTCATTCCGAGTCCCGGCGCGAGCTCCACCACATCATCGGTGGATACAATGGTCAGCGCGGCGAGCATTCGCCGGGTCAGATCGACACCTCCGGGACGCAATACACGTTTCCCCAACTGGGCCAGCATCCAGTGAGCCGGCAAATTCCGTTGACTGAAGCTTGCACCTTGGGGCATCGTCAGTACATTACTCATCTCTTCTCCTTCGGAAACCCTGACTGACAATTGCAGTAACTGTTTTCAATTAGAAACTGAAGGATAAGCGCGTCAGAAAGGAAGCGATATGACTCATGTCACACCTGGAAGGAATCTTTGTAAGTATCTCGGTTTTGTTTTGGTCGAGCGTGATTTAGGTCACTGCGGCGAAGTCTATCCCTACGTAGTCTTATCGCGTGATAGGAGATAAGGAGAAGCAATCATGTTTGAGATTACAAAGACTGTTAGAGAGTACGCGCTGGAGATACCGGATGCGACCCGAATATTTGAAAAACTTGGAATTGATTACTGTTGCGGCGGCGGCAAGAGCCTAGCGGATGCTTGCGCCAAGGCCGGAGTCTCAGTGGATGAAGTACTCGATTCACTCGTGACTAACGCGAGATCCGACGAAACCTTCGGCGACGAGAAATGGCACACATCCTCGCAGGCGGAACTAATCGCACACATTCTTGAAAAACATCATGCGTTCACCCGAGAGGAGCTGGAGCGACTGGAGGCTTTGCTAACAAAAGTATGTGGTGTGCACGGGCAAAATCATCCGGAACTCTTTCAGATTCAGGATCAATTCGGGAAACTCCGCGCAGAGCTTGAGCCTCACCTGTTAAAAGAGGAAAGGGTGCTCTTTCCCTATATCATCCGAATGGAGGAAGCAGCAGTGGCGAATCAACCTCTTCCCGCGCCGCCTTTTGGAACGGTGCGGAATCCAGTGCGCGTGATGATGGCTGAGCACGATGCCGCGGAATACGTTCTAGGAAGAATGCGTGACGCGAGTGCCGACTATACTATTCCGGCCGATGGATGCATCAGCTACAAAACGTTGTACTCTGCTCTGGCGGCGTTGGAAGTTGACCTGCACCAGCATCTCCATTTGGAAAATAACATTCTGTTTCCGCGCGCCGTAGAGCAGGAAGGTGCGGCGCGGCCAACTTAGTGCCCACATTTTCTACCCGTCCTGATTTGTCGCAGTGCGTTCATTTGTCCTGTCTAACTTGATCGTTAGCAGTCTAAAGATTCGAGCATACGAGAGTAACGAATGACCGTGAGATCACGTGTGGAGAACAAGTGTTTCCACGCTATGAACCATCTAGACCTTCATTTAAGTTGATATCAATTCTTCAGCATTGGAAGGACACGAAAGATGGAACACATTATCGACAACCACACTCGGACCAAGACAGAAGCTCGCGCTCACGTTTCCGGTCCCGCCTATCAGGCTTACCAAATCTTGCACGTTGGCTTCGTCGTCGCGCCGATCGTTGCTGGACTGGATAAGTTTTTCAATCTCCTTGTGAACTGGGAGCAGTACTTACCTGCTTTTGTCAACAAAATGATCGGCGGTCACGGTCACGAATTGATGCTCGTCGCCGGTGTCATCGAAATCATCGCGGGACTTGGAGTGTTGTTTAAACCGAGGTTTTTTGCGTATGTCGTTTCGGCCTGGCTTTTAATGATCGTGGTGAACCTGCTGATGATTCCGGGCTACTACGACATCGCGCTACGCGACTTTGGTCTGGCGTTAGGCGCTCTCGCCCTAGCGCGTCTAAGCCACGAATTTGATCGCTGATCGGAATGATTATGGGAGGGAGTGGCACGCCGATCTTACGTGACGGAAAAGCATTCAGGCGCGCTACGTTGATATCACCTGGTCAGAACACGTATTCACTATTCAATTAGACAGTTTGGGCCATCTGCTGGAGGTAGTGTGAACGAACGATGAGGGCTAAACGAGACGAGCAAGTGGAAACACTCGAGTGGGCAGGTGGTAACACTGTCGTCAACTGTCATGACTCCGGGATAACGTTAGCTGATTCATCAACGATATGAATACAACTGCCGAGACGGGGCCGCGCACTTGCTCCTGCGATGAGCAGAATCCGGAAAGGAAGTCTGATGAAGTTTTTTCTAGACACTGCAAACCTGAATGAGATTCGTGAAGGCGCCGCACTCGGCTTAGTTGATGGCGTTACGACCAATCCGTCTCTCGTGGCAAAAGAGGGAGGCGTTGATTTCAAGCAGCACGTGGCTGCGATCTGCGAACTGGTGAAGGGGGATGTTTCTGCCGAGGTCACCAGTCTCGACACCGAAGGCATGCTGTGCGAGGGGCGCGCTTACGCGGCGATCGCACCCAACGTGGTGGTTAAATGTCCGCTTACAACTGACGGATTGAAGGCGACACGCCAGTTAACGTCGGAAGGGATCAAGATAAATGTCACGCTCTGCTTTTCTGCAGCGCAGGCGATCCTGGCCGCGAAAGCAGGCGCCGCCTACATCAGCCCGTTCATCGGCCGACTCGATGATACCGGGCAGAACGGGTTGCAACTCGTCACCGATATTATCGAAATCTACAACCACTACGACTGGGAAACCGAAGTACTCGCGGCCAGCATTCGCCATCCCATTCACGTAATTGAAGCGGCGCGCGCCGGCGCAGATGTGGCCACGATGCCATTCAAAGTGATGCAGCAACTCATCAAGCACCCGCTAACTGATAAGGGGCTGGACCAATTTCTCGCCGATTGGCGCAAGGTAGCCTGATGTGAGGCAGGCGCAAAAAGGAGATTCGTCATGTCAGAAAGAAGTAATCAAGGAATCGAACCCTTTGAAGAGGGAACGCGAACCAAGAGCCACGCGAGTAAGGGAGCCAGGAATTTCATGATGTTAATCAAGATCATGATGTTGGCGGCATCTGTCACTATCGCGCTTGGTTATCTCGTGAGCCGCAGCGCCGCTCAAGATGCCGGTCAAAAAGAACAAGGTTTCGATAGGCAGATTAGCGAAAACGCACTACGTATGATGGACCAGGGAAAACAGATCTTTCGTTACGACACCTTCGGCGATGAGGTCTATTGGACCGACAAACTAAAACTGCATCACGCAATTCAGGGCGCCACGTTCGGTGGCGTGGGTGCGGGCGTTAGCCCCAAGACTGCACTCGCCGTCGGATTGAAAGTGGACATGGACGCACTACCTCCACCCTTGATAAATCAGCTCAAGCAAGGCAAGGTGAACCTCGATGACCCGGCAACCACATTGGCTCTGATTAAGCTCGACTCGGTGTTGGGCGTGAAAGGCACCTTCAACCCTGACGGCAGCCTTAAGGCAGTGGGCCTCACTTGTGCCGTCTGTCATTCCACAGTTGATGACGCTTTTGCGCCGGGCATTGGGCGCCGTCTCGACGGTTGGTCCAACCAGGATCTAAATGTCGGCGCCATCGTGTCGCTTGCCCCGGATTTGAGCGCGCTCACTAACCTTCTTGGAGTCGATGAAGCGACGGTGAAGACCGTGCTTGCGAGTTGGGGTCCGGGAAAGTTTGACGCGGAGCTAAACCTCGATGGTAAGGCTTTTCGCCCTGACGGCAAGACTGCCGCCGTGCTCATCCCGCCTGCATTTGGCATGGCCGGAGTGAACCTGCACACGTGGGGTGGCGGCTGGGGTGGAGTCACGTACTGGAACGCTTACGTCGCTAACCTTGAACTACAAGGGCAGGGAACTTTCTTCGACGCTCGCCTGAATGACCCGATAAAGTATCCGGTCGCAGCGCGCGCCGGGTTGGGAAATAAGCGTAGCGATATGGACGTGGTCACGGCGAAATTGGCGGCGCTTCAGTTCTATCAACTGGCGATCCCGCCACCGACTCCGCCCGAAGGCAGTTTTGATCGAGCAGCTGCCACACGTGGAGAAACGATCTTCAAAGGCAAGGCAAACTGCGTACAGTGTCACGTGCCTCCGCTCTTTACTGAGCCAGGTTGGAACACGCACAAAGCTGAAGAGATCGGTATCGACGATTTCCATGCGAGTCGTGCGCCGGACAATTCTTATCGCACATCGCCGTTGCGCGGACTTTTCTCGCACATGAAACGGGGCTTTTACCACGACGGTCGCTTTCCAACTCTGCTCGATGTAGTTAACCACTACGACGGCTTCAAGAAGTTGAGTTTGATTGAGCAGGAAAAGAGCGACTTAGTCCAGTACCTGAAGTCGTTATAGGTCAGTGGAGAGGCGGAGACAGCTCCGGCAAAGAAGCGCACCAGAGGTGAACCATGTTAGTACGGATCGACAACGTAAAGAGTATCGCACCGGGAAAGATGCAAGTTTTCGATGTCGAGGGAACCAAGGTGAACGTGGCAAGTGTGGGCGGACAGCTACACGCTTTTGATGACACATGTACCCATAAGGCGTGCTCGCTCGCGAAGGGCAAGCTGGACGGTACGACTGTGACGTGCCCGCGCCACGGCAGTCAGTTCGACGTGACGTCTGGCGGGGTCCTTAGAGGACCAGCACAGCAGCCGGTGCGTTTGCGCTTGGTCCAGATGGAGGGGTGACGATCTGCTTGTCGAATCGTAAGGCGAGACTTGGGCCGCGCAGATCAAAAGGGAATGAACACGATGTGATCAAAATGGACATTGTTAAGCTTAACGGCTTTGAGGGTCGGAAATCAGAATGAGACGGTGAAACGTGCAGCGTAAGAAGGAGACACTCATGTCGCGAACACAAATAATTGATGGAAGAGATGAGGGCGGAAACACGGATTTGATGCGTGCTGCTCTTAATGGTCATAGCGAGACTGTCAAGGCTTTACTGCTCAGTGGAGCTGACGTAAATGCGCGAAATCATGAGGGATGTACAGCGCTAATGTTCGCTATTGTCAACCTCCATACTTCCACCGTGCAAACATTGTTGGATTTTGGAGCGGACGTAAATGTGCAGGCTAGTTGTGGTTGTACGCCTCTGCTGCTTGCGGCAGGTGGCGGTGACATCGGAATCACTCGAGCGTTGCTCAATAGCGGTGCCGATCCCGCGGCAATCTGCAGACCGGGTAGAACTGCCTTAGTGGTTGCAATGGAACGCGGCTATAGCGCTATCGTTGAATTAATCAAGCGTGCCTTGGCCCAGGCAACGCAGGGGAAGCCGAAAAGCGTTCGGTCGAACGTGCAAAGTCCCACGAGAACCGGCGCCCTTGCGGCAACAAAATGAGATGAGTGTTTGGTGAGATTGAATTTAACTGTAGATGAAGAGGAGTGATGGAATGATCAATACGAATTCATATCAAGCGAAGCAGTTCAATCTGAGTGGGTTGAATGGCATTTCCGATCGAACGTTGGAGATGCACTTCAAACTCTACGAGGGTTACGTCAAAGAGACCAACAATCTGTCAGATCGGATTTCCGAGTTTCTGAAAGACGGCAAAGTGGATCAGGAGGAGGTGCCGGCTTACTCCGAACTCACGCGCCGCCTGGGATTCGAATACAACGGTATGGTCCTGCACGAATACTATTTCGGCAACATGAAGCGAGACGGTTCGGGTGATCCGGAAAAGAACTCTGCTTTCTTTAGGGCGGCCGAAGCGAGCTTTGGCAGCTATGACATCTGGAAGGCGGATTTTGTTGGCATTGGCAAGATGCGCGGGGTTGGTTGGGCCATCTGTTACGAGAATTCGGCCAACGGACGGCTCTCTAATCACTGGATCACGCTTCATGAAACAGGTAACGTGGCGGGATTCAATCCAGTACTGGTGATGGACGTGTGGGAGCATGCTTTCCTGCTCGACTATAAACCGGCAGAGCGGCCTAAATACATCGAGGCATTCTTCTCCAACATAGTCTGGAATGTTTGTAACGAGCGACTGAAACGGGGATTAGCTGCGCGTTCAGCCACCACTCGTGAACTTGGTTGAAGAGTGATTTAACCGTTCTGAGAGCGTATCGAATTGGGGTCAAGGTTCGGAATATGCAAAACACAACACACACAACAGCACGCGATGATAACAATGTGTGGAAAGGCTTCGCGGCGGGTCTCGTTGGAGGGCTAGTGGCATCCTGGACCATGAACCGATTTCAGGAGGTATGGAGCCAAGTCGCTAAAGGCGTCGGGACTTGGCCGGGTAACCAATTTCATAAGGTATCGGGCGAGCACGCCGAAGGCGGCAAGGAAACGTCTGGCACTCAAGATTTGGAGTTCGGTTCGAAGCCAGAAGTTCAGGATGACACGACCGTAAGAGCGGCCTCCGCGATTTCAGAGGGAATCTTTGATCACAAGTTGACGCAAAGGGAAAAGAAGATCGCTGGTACGGCGGTTCACTACCTTCTCGGCACGGGTGTAGGTGGGCTATACGGCGCAGCAGCGGAAATAGCGCCCAACGTCACCGCGGCGGCAGGTCTGCCTTTCGGCGCCGTCTTTTGGTTAGTTGTAGACGAAGGCGCAGTGCCGTTGCTCGGTCTCTCAGAAGGACCAGTGGCCTATGCGTTCTCCATCCACGCTTACGCTCTCTCATCGCATTTGGTTTATGGACTTACAGCGGAGGCGGTGCGTTGCGTGGTTCGCGGCGCACTGTAGATGGTGGTCACCATGGCGGATTTCGAACAGAGATTTGCGAAGCCGAGGCCGCGGCCCTTTTCTGATCGCGAGCTTGAAGAGCTCCAGCGTCTAACCTTTGACTATTTTCTGAAGGAAACAAATCCTGAGAACGGCCTGGTGCCGGACAGCACTCGCCAAGGCGCGCCATGCAGTATCGCTCCAACCGGATTTGCTTTGGCTGCCTATCCTGTCGGTGTTGAGCGTGGTTTCATTACGCGCGATGATGCGATTAGCCGAACCCTCACGTCCCTGCGCTTCTTCTGGCATAGCCCACAGGGTCCGGAACCGGACGCTACGGGCTACAAGGGTTTCTACTATCACTTTCTTGACATGAAGACAGGCCGCCGTACGTTCAATTGCGAACTGTCAACAATCGATTCGACATTTGTGATCGCGGGTGCTTTGACGGCTGCCGAATATTTCGATCGTGACACTGAAAACGAGCGGGAAATCCGCAACCTTGCTACGGCGCTCTATCGACGCACGGACTGGCAATGGGCGCAAAATGGTGCAGACACCGTCACGCATGGTTGGACGCCCGAACAGGGGTTCTTAAAGTATCGTTGGGATGGCTATAACGAAGCGTTGATTCTTTACATTCTCGGCCTCGCCTCGCCAACGCACCCTTTACCAAAAGAGAGCTACCAGGCTTGGACCAGCACTTATGAGTGGAGAAATCTTTACGGATACGACTTCGTCTACGCCGGTCCGCTCTTCATTCATCAGCTTTCGCACATGTGGATCGATTTTCGCTCAATTCAGGACGACTACATGCGGCAGAGAGGAATCGATTATTTCGAAAACAGCCGTCGCGCGACTTACGCTCAGCAACAGTATGCTATTGAGAACCCCAGAGGCTTCAAAGGCTATGGCGAATTCATTTGGGGTTTCACTGCGAGCGATGGTCCTGGACCAGCAATTGAAAAGATCGAAGGGAAGGAACGCCAATTCTATGACTACATAAACCGCGGTATTCCGGACGGACCGGATGACGGCACCCTGGCTCCATGGGCCGTGATCGCGTCACTTCCGTTCGCGCCCGAAATTGTGTTGCCCTCAATCCGGTACTTCGACCAAAGCTTTCCTGAGATGACCAGCAAGTATGGATTCAAGTGCAGTTTCAACCCGACGTTTTCCGGAGCTTGGAGCAATGGATGGATTTCAAAGGGCTACTACGGTCTGGATCAGGGTCCGATAGTTTTGATGATTGAGAACTATCGATCGGGATACATCTGGCGGTTGATGCGAGGCTGTCCTTACATCGTCACCGGCCTTCGCCGCGCAGGATTTTCCGGTGGTTGGCTTCTCGACTATCCTCAAATCGATTCCTCAGGAGTCGTCAATGCAGAAGAACTCCAACTGAGGTAATAAGAGTGACAATTGAAACAGAGACATCAAAGTTAAGCACGGGACAGCTGATCCGTAATTTCCGCTTATCGGCAGCTAATCGTCCTGGTCAGGTTGGCCCATGGGACTACAAGCAGCATCGGAATCTGGTGCTCATATTCTTTCGGACCCTTGAATGTTTGAAGTGCAAGCAGTTGCTCCGCGAGATCTCAGAACACTACGGCCAGTACCAGCAGAAGGAAGCTGAAGTGCTTGCGATTTCGACCGATGAAATAGACCGTTTGCATCAGCTGGTGCAAGATCTGGCGCTGCCGTTCCCGCTACTTTCGGATAGTGACCGAAGGGTAACAAACCTTTACCTCAAGCATATGGAACAGGGTTGGGATTGGGTAGCGTTCGAGGCCGCGATATTTGTTGCTGATCGGTGGGGCGCAGTTTTTAGCACTAAGAGCATTGAAAAGCACCAGGGCCAGCTAGCGGAAGCCGAGATTCGCGACTGGCTGGAATTTATCGAGCTACAGTGCGAGGAGTGTTTTCCCTCTGAGTGGCCGTTGTGAGAAGGCGATAGTCCATTTTCTGCAGCAAGTAAACGGGTAAGTGGTTGCTGCGCGGCTCTGGTCCTGCTCAGGCCGCGCTGCAATGCTGTTAAGACACACTATGCGGCATTGCGCTAGATTGATCTAGTCCTTTCAAGTGGCTCATCTAGTTTCTGGTCTATCCCTGTAACCTCACAACCAGCGGCGGCACGCGGGCGACCGTTTCCATTACCGACGCACTATGAGACATTGACTACAAAAGGAGGATGCAGCGATGCCTGATTACATCGGCAGAAAGCGTCTGAAGAAAAAGATGCTTGATCGATGGGAGAACGAGGGAGGAAAGGTTTCCTCCGAACAGACAACTGCGGACAAAGACGGACCGACGAACGACCATCCGAGTGAGGGTAAACAAGTATCAGCTTCGCACGATAACCCGACCGGTGGCATACCCGCATCTCCTACAAAGAGGAAGAAGTCTCGGAAATGAGTCCCGCGCAAGGGTCTCATGATTTGGCGGCGGACAACGACAACGATACGACACATGAAGTCAAAATCGCCGATGAACCTGTAACGCTCGCGAGGCAAACCGGACGGTGGTGACCTTTCGAAGATGCCGTGCTGTTAGACGACACTGGGGCATTGGGCGCTCTACGTTACAGAATTTGAGTGTTCTGGTATCGAACCATGAAGCTACTAATCGCCGTGGATTCGGCGACTTCAACAGAGCTACTTATCGGTGCGGTGGGAGTGAGTCCATGGTCCAGCGATACGACGGCGCATGTGCTTTCGGTCGTCGCTGACGCGGATGTCCCGCTCGATGTGTGGCGCGAATTTGGGTATGGCAAGGATGCCGTGCGGCGGGAGATGGTGAAAAGGGGAGAACAAATAACCGCCCCCGCCATCAGGCGCTTGAAGGAAATCGGCATACCGGCAGAAGTAGTAGTGGCGAGGGGTGACGCCCGCCATCTCATTCCGTTTTTCGCACGGAAATGGTCTTCCGATTTGATCTTCGTCCGCGCCCACGTCCGCAGAGACCTGACGCACTGGATGCTTGGCAGCGTCGCCAGAGCCGTCGTGACGAGCGCCCCTTGCAGTGTTCAAATCGTGCGCGGCACCCGGGAACAGCGGGCGCACATGCTCGACAGCAAGAGGAGAGTATTACTCGCCACCGACGGCTCGGAGATTTCGGCGGCAGCCGCCCGCGCCGTCGCCGCACGACCGTGGCCCGAAGGGAGCGAGTTCAAAATCGTGAGCGTTGAAGAGCCGTGGGCAATCAAACGCTCTAGAGTAAGTCATGGTGAACAGGCTCAAGAGGCCGTCAGCAGCGCCGAACAGCTTCTTGCTTCCGCGGGCTTGAAAGCAACCGGAGCGGCACTCTCCGGTAACCCGAAAGAGGTAATTTTAGAAGAGGCACAGAAATGGGCCGCCGACCTCATCGTTGTCGGCTCACATGGTCGACAGGGATTCAAACGATTCTTGCTCGGCAGCGTCTCCGAGGCGGTTGCGATGACTGCTTATTGTTCGGTGGTGGTCGTGCGTGAGCGGGCGCGGACTTCAAGGAGGGGTCGCGCATCGTGAACTTAAGGTGTGCGAATGACTTTTCAGTTCAATCATTCCATTAAGGCTCAGGCAGTACGCTGCGACCGCCGAGAGCATCTCTCGTCATGTTCGCTGGGAGGAGCGACAGGCAAAATCCACGCGATAAGGCGGCAGAGGAGAAGCATCGGTTTCCGCAGGTGCGCCGTGGTTGTTGCAGAGGTAGAAGCGTTTTAATAGATAAGCCGGAATTCTTTTCGGACAGTTTTTATTAAAGGAAGGCAAGTCTCATCATGTCTACAATCAGTGAAGTGTTTCTTCCCGGCGTCGGGCGCAAGTTTCAAGTCGAGACGCTGACTGGCGATCGTCTGGTCATCGTCATTCACGACGACGGCACGCGCGAACTGTACCACTTCACGCGAAGTAACATGGATCGCCCGGCCTCAGTCTTGAGGCTTTCGGACGGTGAGGCGCGGCAGATTGCCGGGATCGTCGGCGGACTGACCTACGTGCCGCGAAGTCTCCCGATGGCGGAGGTTATTTTGGGCGACCTCGTACTGGAGTGGTTCACGATTGAACGCGGCGCGGCGTGTATTGGCAGAACTATACGCGAACTCGAAGTTCGCACTCGGACAGGCGCATCCATCGTTTCTATTATCGAACCCGACCAGACGACGCGCACCAACCCGGAAGCGCATACCGTTTTGAACGAGGGCGCTACGCTGATCGCCGCGGGCGACAGACGCACGATCAACACTCTAAAGCGGCTGTTATTTGAAGGAAGTGCGGGGTGAGCCGGTGGATAACGTTATCCTGGAAATTGGCTTAGCGCTTGGGCTGATCGCACTTGCGGTCGCTCTCGCCAAAAAACTCGGCTTGTCCAACATCCCGTTCTTAATCCTAATCGGGATCGCAGTGGGGCCTCATGCCCCGCAGTGGGGCGTCTTCGACTTCCGCTTTATCGAAACCGATTCGCTTATCTCGTTCATGGGACGTCTCGGCGTTCTCTTCCTGCTCTTCTATCTTGGTCTGGAAGCAAACCTCACACGCTTAATGGAGGCAGGACGCTCGATCCTGGTGGGCGGCTCGATCTACGTCGGGATCAATTTCACGGCAGGATTTACGTTCGGCTATCTGGTTGGTTTTCCTTTGCGCGAAGCGCTGATTATTGCCGGCCTGACCACCGTTTCGTCGAGCGCCATCGTGGCCAAAATTCTCTTTGACTACCGGCGCATGGCGAACCCCGAAACGCAAATCGTGCTGGGCATCACCATGTTCGAGGACGTCTTTCTCGCAGTTTATCTGTCGCTCATCTCCGGCATTGTGCTGAGCGGCGCGACCTCCTTTACCGGTGTTCTTTCGTCTGGCGGCATCGCCCTTGGCTTCATCGTCGGTCTAATAATTATAGGACGCTGGGCGACGCCGCTGTTAAATCGCGTGCTTCGTATTTCGTCGAGTGAAATTTTCGTGATCGTGGTTTTTGCCTGCCTGTTCCTGCTCGCTGGACTCGGCGAGACCATCCATGTTGCCGAATCTATCGGCGCGTTGCTGCTCGGATTAATACTCGGCGAAACGGAACACAGCGAGCGAATGGAGCGACTCGTGGTGCCGTTCCGCGATTTCTTCGGCGCCATCTTCTTTTTCGGCTTCGGTCTTTCGATTGATCCGTTCACTTTAGGCGGCGCCGTGTGGCTGGCGGTAGGCGCAGCGCTGCTCTCGCTCGTCTGCGTCGTCATCGCCGGACTGATCGTTGGGAGACGTGCCAAACTATCAACCGTCGGCTCGCTCAACACTGGGTTCACTTTGCTCGCGCGCGGCGAGTTTTCCATCATTATCGTCAATCTTGCTATCGCCGGCAGTTTGATGCCGGTGTTGCAGCCGTTTGCGGCCCTTTATGTGTTGATTTTAGCGAGTGCTTCGCCGCTGCTGGCGAAAGAGTCAGAGCGCATTTACGGTTTGTTGGCGAGGCTATTCAGGCGTCTTCGAAGGAAGAAGAAACCAGACGAAGACGTCGAAGAAGCGGAAGTATGAATCGCTGCGCGGTGCTCATGGAACATCCGCTGGCGATCATCCGGGAGTGTCTATTAGTACCGAACTAGCCCGCGTCAACTCGATGAGAATGATCATTCCACGGTTCGAATTTTTAGCTTGCACTCTCTGGCTGGCTTTTCTTAGAGCGCGACTGCGCTGCAAGCTGTTAGGCATGCTATGCGGCATCGTGCCGGATTGATCAGTCGCTTTAGTTCGCTGATCCGGTTTCTGGTCTACCTTCGAATCGCTGAGAAAGCGTTGAATCTCACTTTCCCTGTAACCCCACTCACGCAAGATTAAACGGAGCGTCACGTCGTCTGCAGCCCGTTCAGCGAGAGTGATTGCTCCCTGGTTCGTGTTCATTCCTTGGCCCTTTTTAATAAATAGAAATACGTAATTGATCCTGCTTCACTTCAGTACGGCGACGAGCGCCGGACGAAGCAGTTTGCCATTCAAGAAATAGCCAGGACGAGCTTCGGCATATACTGTGCAGGACTCACCCTCGTCGCCATCGATCATGGTCATCGCCTCGTGTATTGTTGGATCGAACGGTTGGCCTTCACTATCAAATGATGTGACGCCATTCGAGTGCAGCACGTCGCTCAATCGCTGTCGAATCAACTTGAGACCGTCCGCTACGGCATCTGGTGCTGTCCCTACATGCAGGAGGGCGCGATCGAAGTCGTCCATTACCTCGAGAAGTGCGAGAAGGATCTCGCGTTTACCAGCCTCTTCGGCGAAGTCTCTTTCCTCGTTCGTGCGCCGTCGGTAGTTATCAAATTCAGCCAGGAGTCGAAGGCTTCGATCGCGTTCGGTGGCCAATTCACCCTTTAGCCGCACGACCTCATCTTCCGATACTTCGGTAGGCTCCCGTTCGATCACCTCGTAGAGGCCATTATCAGATAACGTTGTTTCCTGTATGTGCTCTAAGCATTGCATATTTTCTTCCTTAAAGTTCTGAGAACATTCATTTCAATTTCAGATGCATTCAGGATCACTACTGCTTTTATGGAAAGATGCCGAGCTCTGCGTAGCAAGTTGCGATCTTGTTTATCGCGCCGATAAACGCTGCTGTCCTAAGGCTCGGAATCCTCGAATTTGCTTTCCACACTTCCCGAATCTGGTCGTACGCAACAGCCATCGATTCCTCGAGACCGGAATTAACCAAATCGATCTCGTCGGCACCGCGCGCAACAGTTCTTCTCTCGCTGTCAGAGAGTCTCCGACCAGTATTTTCTTCGATGACGCGCAGCAGTTTCTCAAAACTTGTAGCCTCAAACCGCTTGCCCATCCTGCCGAAGCGAACGTGTGACAGATTTTTAAGCCACTCGAAATACGAGACGGTGACTCCGCCTGCGTTTAAATAGATGTCGGGGATGACCAGGACTCCTTTCCGTAGAAGGATCTCCGCTGCACGTGCAGTGGTTGGTCCATTGGCTGCCTCGGCAAGAATCTTCGCCTTGACGCGTCCTGCGTTCTCGTCGGTGATCTGGTTCTCGAGCGCAGCCGGAATCAAAATGTCGCAATCAAGTTCGAGTGCGTCTTCCCGAGTCTTGAGATTGGTTGCTCCTGAAAAGTTGAGAAGAGAACCGGTTTCTTTCCGATGCTTCATCACCGCTTCGACGTCAAGCCCATTCACGTTATAAATTGCACCTTCGTATTCCGCCAGGCCGACGATGATTGCGCCGCCTTGTTGACAGAACTGAGCTGCGTTGTAGCCGACGTTTCCCAACCCTTGTACGACGATTCGCTTACCCTCAAGTCCCTTTTCAAGGCCGAGTTGCATCATGTCATCTGCATGGCTACATACTTCGCGGAGGCCGAAAAAAACTCCGCATCCCGTCGCTTCGAGTCTTCCCCGGACTCCACCCTGTGACACGGGTTTACCGGTCACGCAAGCAAGCGCATCGATCTGTCCCGGGTGGAAGGCGGAGTAGGTGTCTGCTATCCATGACATTTCTCGCTGCCCGGTTCCATAGTCGGGAGCCGGCACGTCCACTCCGGGACCAATGAAGTTCTTCTTGATCAACTCCGAGGTGTATCTTCGTGTGATCTGTTCCAACTCCTGAATCGTGTAATTCTTCGGGTTGATCTTTACGGCGCCTTTGGCCCCACCAAACGGTACGTCCATAACTGCGCACTTGTACGTCATTAGCGCGGCCAACGCCTTCACTTCATCTTCATTGGCATCTTCTGAATATCTGATTCCGCCTTTCACAGGTAGCTTGTGATGACTGTGCTGCGCCCGCCAGCCAGATATAACCTGGTAGCCTTGTTGGGTGCGTACGGGAAACTTGAACGAATAAACGCTGTTACAGATTTAATCTGGTCCAATAGGCCTTTCGGGTGCTGAGTAAACGATGCCGCCTCATCAAAATAAACTGCAACGTTGTCAAAAAAACCTGCCTGAGGTTGAACCCTATTCATGAATTACTCCTTCGCTCGATCAATTGGACCCACAACTTCACCCACGCCGTATTCTTCGAGTAGAAGAAGATACCCCAGTGCAAGCGTCTCATCTTCCAATCGGTCGCTTAGGTGGATATCTCGCGGGGGTACGGTGCCGCGCAACTTATTAAGAGACCAAGTGAGATACTGTCGAATTGGTCCTCCACAAGACCGATACTCCTCGTCATCCCGTTCCAGCGAGCGCACAACATCGATCCAAGACACACCTTTAAACTCTTTTCCTCGAAACCGAAATATCATTGGGTCAACATCCTGTTACTGCTCTCCTAACCGGAATTGGTCTCCACATACGCGCACAGAATGGTTCTTCTTGCTTGAAACCAGTCCTGCCTTCATGCTGTCTTATCGTATTCGTCAATCCAATCGCCAACGAGAGTGTTATCACGCGGGAAATGCAGGAGTTTTCTCCTGTGTTGGTGCCGGTAACGGTTTGCTATACTCGAAACCTGCAACAGTTTGGAGGCAGGGATGAGTATCCGTGGGCGATTGCTGGCGCTGGCAATAGGAGGTGTTCTTCCGCTCTTAATCGTCGGGCTCACGGTGCTGTGGGTGGTTTGGAGTGAAAAGCAAAACCAGCTCAATGATGCTTTGGAACAGCAAGCGGAGTTGTCAGCTGTAGTTTTCGACCGTTGGCTTGACGCTCAGTACCAACCTCTCAGGACAATAGCGTCCTATCCTTCCAGCCACCTCAAAGACTTGACCGCCCTTCAGGGAAACCTAAAGGCAGCGCTACTCCACCGCACACATTGGATCGATTTGCGCGTTCTTGATGCAGCCGGAAAGGTTGTGGCGATCGAGCCGGCCGGCGCTGGCAATCTTCCGACTGGCTTCGCCGAAAAGCTTGTCAGTGAAGTGGGCCGTGGCGGCCCGGATATTGAGACTGACTGGACGCGCGGCGAGGGACGTTATCTGCTCGCAGTTGCAGTGCCGCTCGAAGGCGGCGGCGCTGTGGTCGCACGCATCGATGGCGCAGCATTAACCGAACCGCTGCAAGGCATCACTTTGCCAGACCGCGCGCTCGTTACTCTACTCGATCAACATCGTCGCATCATTTATCGCAGTGCAACCGCTGAGTCAGCGTTAGGATTGGATCTTAGCGGTGTGGACCAATTGTCTGCGCTAAAGGACCGTAATTCGGCGGTCATGGTAAGAAGGAGTGCTGTTGATGGTGTGGAGCGTGTCTACGGTCTCGGGCGAGGTAAAACGGACTACGTTGTTATGGTTGGCGTTCCGAGCGCGATTCTTTATGCGTCAGCCTGGCGACAAGTAATGGGCTATACCATTGTGGGTTTGATAGTCGTGTTTTGCACTATGACGGGTGCTCTACTAATCACAAGAAGTATCGCTCACCCCGTGCGACTCCTGAACTTCGCGGCAGAGGAGTTCGGAGGAGGAAATTTTTCTGCGCGGGCACCCGCAGAAGGACATGATGAGCTTTCACGTCTGGGCATGAACTTCAACGCAATGGCCGAGCGATTACAGAAGAGGGAAGCCAGACTCGCTGAATTGGACCGGCTCAAATCCGAGTTCGTCTCCACCGTTTCACACGAATTGCGCACACCATTAACCACTATCAAGGCGCTGACGCGACTCCTCATGCGCAATGAACTAGATGAAAAGAAAAGACGCGAGTATATAGAAACGATCTCCGTCGAATGCGATCGTCAGATTGACTTTGTTATGAACCTGCTCGACCTGTCCCGAATCGAAGGGGGCGTGCTGCGCGTTACGCATGAACGTGTTGATGTTGGGGATGTCATCTCATCTGTAGTCAAGTCAGAGGCGCGCTCGGCCGAGAAAAGAGGTCATCAACTTCGAGTCGAGTTAGAACGTGAAGTTCCACCAGCGTGCGCGGACCCGAAAGAACTTCGTCGCGTCCTTTCTAACATCGTCGAGAACGCTATCAAATACACGCCCGACGGCGGCCGTATTGTTTTATCTGCTGGTGAAGCGGACTCGCAGGTATTGATAAAGGTGACGGACAACGGACGAGGAATACCACCGGAAGACATGCCGATTCTGTTCGACAAGTTTCACCGCGGCCGTCCTGCACCTCAATCCGCAGCGATAGGTAACGGCGCGACCAACGCCGAGTTCCTGGAAGATGCTGATGTATCTGGTGTCGGCCTTGGTTTGTATTTGGGCCGAAACGTTATGGAGCAGATGGGTGGTCGCATCAGCGTAAAGAGCGAAGTCGGACGCGGCAGCACTTTCACGTTGCATTTGCCTTTGTGGAATCAAGAAGGATGCGACAAACGTAGTGCCGAGGAGTACGCCCATGGCCAAACAGTTGCTGGTCGTTGATGATGATCCAGGTCTTTTGCTTGCAGTATCGGAAACACTGCGCGCGGAAGGTTACGAAGTGCAGACAGCTCGCAGGGGATCTGAGGCAATGGTCCGTGTTGCGGAAGCGCTTCCTGATTTGATCATCAGCGACATTCGTATGCCCGGGATGGACGGCTACGCGTTGGTACGTAATCTACGCGCGTCGCCGCGCAGCCGCCTTGTTCCAATAATTTTTCTGACCGCTAAGGATGAAACCGCAGACCGGATCGCAGGATTTCGCACTGGTGTGGACGCCTACGTCACAAAGCCCTTCGAGCCCGAAGAGTTGGTGGCGATCGTCAAAAGTATTCTCGAACGAGTACAGCGTACTCACTCCGATCTCGCGCGCATGTTTGGAGATCAAGAACGCGACGACTTGGATCTGATACGCGATGAAGACTTAACAGAAGCAGAGTGGCGTGTTGCCGAAGCTGTCGCGCGCGGACTCTCAAACAAGGAGATTGCCGCTGAGCTAAAGCTCAGTTTAAGAACGATCGAGGGTCACATCAGTCGCATCCTGGACAAGAAGAATCTGAGCAACCGGGTGGAATTAGCCCTCCATGTGCGAGAGAGACGGCAAAGCGATTGAGAGAATTATGCCCTTTCTTTTTCCTCGTACCCCTTTCTGATTACCTCCTCCTCCTCACTTAAATCCGCATACCGGTACTGACAAGTATCAGGTGTAAATACGCACAAAGTTAGGTGTTAATACGCTATTTCCAACCAGCGTTCCCGACTAGTCTAAGCACTGTACACAGCGTTAATAGACGACACATACGGAGGGAGTGCGAAAGGGGTGTCCTTAGAAAAGAACGACTACATCGTCCTGTCAGGAGGCGGACTTACGAAGAGACCTGGAGGAGGTTGGCTTGAAATCTTGAGGCAATGGTTAGTGAAGTGCCCGCAGTGCTCTGAGGTCCGGTTGGTGGTTGGAGCGCAGGAAAACGATCAATACGTTTGCAAGGATTGTGGCCACGGTTTCGCCATCAGACGATCAATTGCAGAAAGGTAAGTAAACCATGTCTTATCAAGGTCCAATGTTAATTAGAGAGCCGGAACTTCGGTGGCCGATCGTCATGCTCGCCGCCCTTCTTACTGCGGCAATCGCTCTGCTGGCTGCCGGTATCTACTACGTGACACAGCCCATCGTGAATCCTAACGTCGAGCCGGGGCTAGAAACGGCGTTGTATGCCGGACAACCGGAGTTTGAGCAGTTTCGCGAACAGATTGTAATCGAGCAACTGGTAGGTAAGGAGAAGGTGCACCCCTTCAACAACCTGGCAGTGGAAGTTACTGCGCTCGTAAGGAACAACACCGGCCGAAAAATAAGCGGGTTGGAGATGCGTGGCGCAATCCAGGATGCCCAGAACTCTGTTGTGCGCGAACGAACAGTTGTGGTCATTCCCACGCGGCAAACAATACTTGAGGCGGATGAGGCAATCAATGTGCGAATCCTGCTCGAAAGCATTGATAAGGACTCTGACCGAGCGCACCCGGTGATGGAACTAACAGCGATACGTTTTGATTAATCGTGATGCGACATGAGCAATACCAATTGGACCAAACACGTTTAGCCGGAAGAACAGAGTTGATTGTTGCAAGCGTTGGTCGGATCGGAAGAACTGAGGAGAGGAGATATTTGGCGATGGAGGCACTCATTGAACACGATGGCATCAATGTTTGGACTCTTATATCGACTCGGTTAGCGCCGATTACCGGCCTCTTCAGACGGGCCTTTGGATGTTGGCACCTCCAGATGAGTCTTCCATTTACTCGAGACAGCGAAACTTATCGGACGTGTGTAAGCTGCGGGGCTCGTCGTCGTTTCGATTTGGACCAGTGGGCAATGGTTGGTGACTTTTATCATCCGCAACGCCAGCCCGCCTTGTATGTGAGAGGAGCCAACAGGTCTGAAGTGGTGAGGCTAGAGATTAAACATCTGAATGGTGAGAGGACAATATGTCATTGCAAATAATTAGGAATAAGCAGAGCGTGGAGCACTCGTCGCGAGCGATGCCCACCACGGCGCTTAAAAACGGAAAACTGAAAGTGTTCATTCCCTATGATGGATCCGAAAGCTCCGATACGGCTCTGGACAATCTGAAAAGGGCGGGTCTGCCGCAGGGACTCGAAGCACTTGTCGCAGTGACGCAGGTATGGTTGCCCTTGTCGCCGTACGAGATTACCCATGCAGTCAGCGCTCGTCGAATGAAGCTGTTGACTTCTGGAGTGTCTTCCTTCGTTCCGGCACTAAGAGAACACGAAGAGCAGCGCGTTCTATCCCTCGAGGCTGACCGCCGCATCCGTTCCGTCTTTCCTTCAGGAACTGTAAGGACCGAGGTCATGCAGGAAATGGCAGTAGCCAGCGAGATTCTACGAAAGATGAAGAGCTGGGGGGCGGAACTCATCATATTAGGAGCAAAGACTAGTCCGTCACCCCACATAACTGATTATGTTGGACCGGCTCTTAGAGTTGCTCGAGACGCACCTTGTTCAGTTCGAATCGCGCGCGCCTCTGACGGAAAGGATGATGTTCCTGTACAAATCTTGATCGGCGTGGATGAATCTGACTCAACGGACCAGGTGGTCCAGGCGGTGGCGGAGCGGTTTTGGCCAGTAGGAAGTAAAGCAAGTCTGGTTGCAGTGCGAAAGAGTGGTCCCCGTGACCCAGGAGCGCAATCAGAGACTGGCCTGGCATTGGAGAGACAGGCAGATAGGTTGCGAGCGACAGGACTGGAAGTCTCAATTGGCATCAAGGACGGGCAGCCGGAAGACGTGCTTTTGCGGGAGGCTCGCGACCTATCGGCCGATTGCATATTCATCGAGTCGCACGGATTGGGCCGCCGGCAAAGTGATGGTTCTGACCGTCGCGGGCTAGGCAAAGCTGTTGAAGCGATCCTATTGGGAGCGCATTGCTCGGTCGAAATCGTGCGCTCGAAAAACTTGACGGGGGAATATTTGCAACCGGCTGCCTGATTGAGTGCGTTGCCGTCAAAGCATCGGTAGATGCTGTCAGGAGAAATTAAATGAGACTCTTGCTTGCAGTAGATTCGATCACTACGTTGGAGATCCTTCTTAACGAAATCACGGCTCGATCGTGGCCTGATGGAACTGAGGCTCGTGTGCTTTCAATCGTTGAGGACGGAGAAGTTTCGCTTGAAACCTGGCGTGAGCACGGTTACGGAATTGCCGCAGTAAGAAACGAGATGCGCAGAAGAGGAGAACAGATTACTGCCCTGGCGCTAAATCGTCTCCGAGCGGTCGGCATTCATGCTGAGGTCACTGTAACGCGTGGCAATCCTGATTTCTTGATTTCGTTCATAGCGAGAAAGTGGTCTGCGGATTTGATTTTGATTCGCGCGCACAATCGCACCGACTTTAGGAACTGGATGCTGGGTAGTGTTGCGAAGAGGGTTGTTGAGAGCGCGCCTTGTTCAGTCGAGATTGTTCGATCTACGAGCGAGGCCCATCCATTTGCTGTCAACCGGCCCATGAGATTATTACTCGCTACGGACGGGTCCGATGTTTCATTGGTTGCATCGCAGGCAGTCGCGGAAACCACTTGGCCGGCAGACACCGAAATGAAAGTGGTGAGCGTAGTCAATCCGGTTGTTTATTCACTAGAGGAGATCGGATTCTTCCGTGGTAAGGCAACTGACCGGGCGCATCGTGCAATAGGAGACACGATGGACGTGCTAAGAAGTACGCCGTTTGAGACTTCCGCTGAAGTCATCGCGGGTAGGACGGCTCAAGGAATCATTGATCGCGCGAAGAATTGGCATGCTGATCTCATAGTTCTTGGGACGCATCAGCGACGTGGGTTAAAGCGACTGTTGTTGGGTGGCACCTCTGCAGCCGTTGCAAACGGAGCGCACTGTTCCGTCAGGTTAATCGGTGGCCGGGTAGCTTCGCAGAGCGAATCATTGCCGCATCGTTCGAGCCCATCGGTGCAGAGAGCTGGCAGCGCATACAAGAGTCTGGGTTGGAGGAAGGCTGCTTAAATGTCACAAGTTTTTCGTAGAGGTCAGGAGAGTTGAAATGAAAAAGAAGTCGCAAAGAACATCGAGTATTTACGTAACAGAACCCGATTATCATCGTCTTAGCGTATTAATCGAAACGACCCGGGAGCGCAACGGGGTTGACATTGAATACTTGAACAAGTTGGAGGCCGAGCTGGATAGAGCGGAGATTATTGATCCCAAGGATATTCCTGAGAATGTAATCACGATGCGTTCGAAAGTTCGGTTGAAGGACCTGGTGACGGGCCAGGCCAACACATATTCATTGGTGTTTCCAGCGGAAGCAGACTTTAACGAAGGAAAGATATCCATTCTGGCCCCAATTGGCACCGCGATCCTGGGATACAAATCGGGCGACACCATTGAGTGGTCTGTACCGTCGGGTTTGCGCAGAATCAAGGTTGCCGAGATCCTCTATCAACCGGAGGCGGCTGGCGATCATGAGCTTTAGTTTCTACCCTCATTCGTGAGATACACGACTGGACTTTCTGACGACGCGCCAGGAAGAACGGAATACTATGAGAATGTTTCGATAAACGATGACATTCGGCAAGCACTAACTGAGCAACAACAAAAAGCCTAATGATCATGTGTTTGGCAGTACTAAGGTTGGCCAGTTGGAATCCTAAAATGTTAGGGGTTGGTGGGTGAGATTTAATGGACCAGAAGTAAGCCTCTTATTGTTTCGATGTGAGCTCGTATGCGTAAATGGTGCCTTCCTGTACACCAGCGAACAACATACTGCCTGAACTGCCTATGCTCCGGATGCACCCCTTCAGGCTGAGATTCCATTGTGGCTCACCATCCGTAGCTCGGAACGCTGCCATCCCTCCACGACAATTTCCGACTACGACGGATTCTTTCCATAGATGAGGGCGCTCGGACGCCCATTCAGGCAATGACCTTTGCTTCCAGCGCAGCGTGGTCAACTTCGAATCGACAGAAATAAGGTAGCCCACGCGTTCCGAAGCGTTCTCCAAAAACATGAACAGCGAATCGTTGGCGAATGCCAGCCTTCCCACGGGTTTTGCTTCGAGGGCTAGCTCAGATGCGACTGCGCCAGTCTTCGCGTTCAGGCGATAGATGCGTTGATCGTCAGTTCCGACATAAATGTGATTGTCCTTGAGACCCAGTGCCGTTGAAGGAGCTGCCGCGAGCTTGCGCTTCCAGTTTATGCGACCGGACGAGGCATCCAGTGAATAGATCACTCGGTCCAACCCGGCAATTAACAGACTGTTCTCGAATGTAACCGGTGCCTTGGGCATGTGACAGTCCTTATTGGGTGGTGCACCAGTAGAAAAGCTCCAGTTTAAACTTCCAGTTCGCAAATCTACTGAGGACCATTTGTCTTGAAAACTGCCGAAGTACACATTTGAATTGAGTTGAAGAATATCTGTCGGGACACTGGTTGAGCGGTACTTCCAGCGCACTTTTCCAGTCTCTCGCTCGAAGGCATAGATGTGCCCTACTCCCTCGGGGTCACAGGACTTGTCAGAGCCGATGAGGATAAGGTCATTTGTAACTAACGGGTCGCCATGGAAGCTCTGCTGCTTACCATCCTGGCGGATGTCATAGCTCCACTGCACCTGACCCGTAGTTCTGTTAATTGCGTAGAAGTTGCCGCTACAAGAACCGATGAAGAGTAGGTCCTCCACGACCGTGGGGGTCGAGAAGATTCACCCGCCCGTCTCGTACTTCCAGCGAAGTTCTGGTCCAACGGTGGCGGAAAGGCCTGAGCCCTTATCAGAACTCTGAGCGCAGCTCACAGCTGCGATGGCAACTAGAACGATTGCTGAAAAGACGCCGGCATACCTTTTCATACTGACCTCGCAGCAATGCCCAGATAAGGCTATTGCTTTTGGCTTGCGTGGATCGTCTGCGGGATTCACGTAGTTGATCTTCCATGGTCCAGTTCCATGCAACAGAAGCACGGTTTCGCCGGTAGTCCCAGCGAAGTGACGCATTCCTGGCGGCATGAACAAACGCACCTGCTGGCAATGCACGCCCGCCGATTTGTCAATCTTCTCTCCCGTGCCGATATTGAATGTGCCTGAGATAACAGTCACATGCTCGAGCGCTATCGACCTCTCTTTGGGCGGCGAGTCACTCGACAATTTGTTTTCTAGTTTCGCTCATGGTGATCGCAGACGCTATTCCCGAAGAGAGAGTAATAACGCCGATTACAACAATGGCCCAGATAAGCCCGAAGAAATCCGCGACGACGCCTGCCAAGATGGCTCCCACTGCGTAACCAAGATCGCGCCAGAAACGATAGACACCTACCGCTGAAGCGCGCCAATCGGGATATGCAACATCGCCAATGGCCGCCAGTAGTGTCGGATAAACAAGTGCTGTTCCCAAACCCAACAATACAGATCCCATAACCCTCCACCAGAAATTGTTCGTTGGTCCATGCGCCAAGCTCGGGGTCGCAGCAATTAGAAAAATACCGAGGGAGGGAAAGTGCTCGTCATCTTTTCGATAAACGCCTCGCGGTCGAGTGTCAATGAAGGGTTCCAGCGTTTCTCGAATGCCAGGGTGGACATCGGTTTCCCACTCAGCCCGGCGCCACAGAGCGATCCGGAGAAGTGCGCGGGATATATCTCAAGAGTTTCAGGAAGAGTTAATACTTTCTCATGCAGAGTTTTATAGAGCTGAGCGGCACTTTCTGAAGCATTGCCGGGTAGGTCCGGACGGCCGACTGCGCCTACAAATAGCGTATCGCCAGTCAGAAGGAACCAGGGTTCCGGGCCCCTTGTCTTGTCCGTCACTAGAAGGCAGATACTTTCCGGCGTGTGTCCGGGAGTATGAAGCACGCGAATAGAAACGTTGCCGAGGTCAAGTTTCTGATCACCTTTGAGTGACGTGAAGTCAAAGGCGACGTCTGCCGATTCATGTAGACAGTAATCGGCACCGGCTAGTTGGGCCAGATGACGACCACCGGAGATGTGATCGGCTTGAACATGCGTGTCAATGACATACTTGATCTCCATTCCCTTAGCTTTAGCAAACTCAAGGTAAGAATCGATGTCATTGGCTTGTGGGTCCACGACCGTGGCCCGTCCTTGGCCCGCTCAACCGAAAACGTATGCGGCACAACCTGAGTCGTGATAGAGGTACTGTTTGAAGATCATGACGAACTGACGGAATTCCTTTCCCGTTCACTTGTTACTCTGCATTTTGGCTTCGCGGGCCTTCGCTTCCACTAATGATGGCACATTAAGCACGCTTCGCAATTCGTCCGTGACGCCTTCATCAGTTTTGTAAAGTTGGTACTTGCAATTCGGAAGGCCATCACAACGGAATTGTGTCGCGAAGCGTTGAGGGCGACCAATGTTCATCAAGAATCGGTCTTCACTGGCAGCCGCCAACCACTTGGCCCGCTCCTCTCCTTTACTAATAGCAGCGACGCATAGCTCATGCGCCAAGAGGAAGTCATCGGCAACGTCGCCATGTTGTAGGATCATCGCGGCATGATAATAATCCCGGCCAGTCTTCAGTTGATTTTGGGCATACAGTTCCTTCACGCGCTTGAGTCGCGCGGCATCACGTGGGCCAACTATTTTCCAATCAATGGATTTGGGATCATCAGGAGTACGATCCGCTTGATCTTCGTCCATCATACGCGCCAGTTCGGGGTTGTCCCTGGTTGCAGGTGCAGACGGTGTTTGCGCAGAAGTCAAAGGTGTGATGTCAAATGGGCGTAGAAGTAGTGCTGTCAGGGCCAGCAGGTTGAGAATAAGAAGCGTGTTGATGGTTCGATACTTCATTGCTCACCTCTCCCCAGTGACGATAATGACCTCCGCCGGGAACCTCATTTGATTATTCGGAAAAAACGCACGAACGCCGTGCTGGACTTGTTTCCCAATTTGCCATCTTTCCGCGGCCGAAAACTTCTCCAGCTTGTCTCTTAGAATTTCCGAGATTTCCGAACGCATCTCCCAAAACTCTTCGGGTGATATCGGCGCCGCCATATCAAATCTAAGAATCCGCTCTCGAATGTTGATTGCGCCGGCGGTTCTGAGTACGCGAGCGAGCTTGCCTGGCTCAGCAAAGCGAAAGGCGTCCGGAGCATCAGGATTAGGCGGTGTGGTTTCAATGTGACGAGATAGCACCTCTGTTACGACGTGTGAGTATGGATTGAATTCGCTCTTGTGCCACACAACAAAACCAAGACTGCCGCCCGGTTTCGTAACTCGAAGCATTTCCCGAAAGGCTAGCTCTGGCTCCGGAAAGAACATTGCGCCCAGGCGACTAACCGTCACATCAAATGAGTTGTCAGGGAACGGGAGCTCATCGGCCGTGCATTGCCTGAATTGCACATTTGATAATCGGCGATTACGCGCCTCCGTTCGTGCGGCCTCCACCATTTCTGCCACGGCATCAGTGCAGGTCACGCATCCTGCCGGCCCAACGACTTCTGCGATCGTCAGTGAAGGTTCGCCTGGGCCACCTGCAATGTCGAGTACTGACTGTCCAGGCACAATAACGGCATCTTCAATCAGCGCGCGGGTCAATGGCGCGAACATTTCGCGAATCGTTGCATTATGTTTCGCCCAGTACGGCGCTGACTTACGCCACTCAGGCAACACATCGATGGGTTGAACTTGAAGCATAAGCAATCCCTTCACTGCCAAACGGAGTTGCGATCACTTTGATCTCCTAATTGGCCAGCCATGTTAGTATCCCTCCCGTCATTATGGAAATGAATTGTTTCAATCATTACTATAGAAATTGACAATGATATGGATGTAAGGGATTTGCAGGTTTTTCTCAGTGTCAGCAAGCACTTGAACTACACGCGTGCGGGCGAGGAAATAAATCTCAGCCAGCCCAGCGTCTCGGTACGCGTCCGCCAACTTGAAACCGAGCTTGGCGTGAAGCTTTTCGAGCAGCTTGGGAAGAAGGTGGTGTTAACTGATGCTGGGCAGTTGCTGGTTCCTTATGCGAATCGTGTCATGGCAGCGGTTGATGATGCTCATCACGCAATCGACGAATTGCAAGGACTGGAGCGTGGATCCTTGAGAATCGGCGCGAGCACTACGCCCGGAATGTACCTTGTTCCACAAGTTGTTGCTCACTTCAAACGTTCGCATCCAAAGATCGACATACGTCTTCGAATCAAAGACACGCGAGAGGTGGAAGACGGCGTTCTCAGTAATGAATTTGACTTTGGCTTTGTGGGTGGTCACCTGGTTGCCGAAGAGGTAAGCGCTGTTACCTGGTTAACCGACGAACTGCTGCTCGTCGTTTCGCCAGGTCACCAATTAGCGGGGAAAAAGACTGTTAGAAAGCAAGATCTCCAGGAAGAAAGATTTATCGTCCGTGAATCCGGCTCTGCGACTCGTGCGACTATTGTTGCTCAACTGCAGCAAGCGAATTTCGAGTTGGCGACTGTAATCGAATTGGAAAACCCAGAATCTATTAAAAGGGCAGTTCAGAGCGGGCTCGGTATCGCGTTCATTTCAAAGTTTGCTGTTGCAACTGAGTTAAAGGCAAAGACCTTAACTGCCCTCCGCGTTCGCGATCTCACGATTAGTCGTGAACTGAAGATCGTTCACCGCAAGGATAAGCATCTGAGTCGAGCGGCACTAGCGTTTATTGAAATGGCTACGCGACTCAATGGGTGAAGGGTTGCAGGGAGAGGCATAATACCAGACGAGCTGTCGATGCTATAAGAACCGTCCTTCCAGAGGACAAAAATAGGAATTGCGGATCGCAGATCGATTATGACCACCGCTCAATTAATTGAGGCGTTCAAAGAAGCTCGCGCGCGAATGTTGGACCTTGTCCACGACCTTAGCGATGAACAGTTGATTGGTCCTCGTTTGCCAATCGTTAATCCACTCAGATGGGAGATTGGTCATATCGCCTGGTTTCAGGAGTTCTGGGTCTTACGGCACCTCGCGGGCCACTCGCCAATTCTCAAACACGGCGACGAGCTATACGATTCTGCGCGAGTAGCTCACGACACACGTTGGGATTTGCCACTACTCGAGAGAGACGAAACCCTGGCTTACATGGGGCGAGTTCTTGAGCGCGTAATCGAGCAGGCTGGTAACGCGAGCCACAAACTGATCGATGCTGAAGGCTACGATCGAGAGTATTTCCTGAACCTCGTGTTGCTCCACGAGCAAATGCACGCCGAGGCGATTACTTATACACGTCAGACATTGAGTTATCCCACGCCCAAAATCGCAACAGTCAATAGCGTGCGGTTTGAGGACCAAAATGTGCTTGCTCAAAGCGTTGACTATTTGACTAGCGACGCAGAAATACCCGGCGGTAAATTCAGTCTGGGAAATATTGCAGACCAGGTTTTTGTTTTCGACAACGAACAACTGGAGCACGAGGTAGAGATTGAGCCGTTTGCAATCTCGAAGACGTCTGTGAGCAACGGTGAGTTCAGGACTTTTGTAGAAGACGACGGCTATAGAAGGAGTGACCTTTGGAGTGCGGAAGGTTGGCAGTGGCGGACGGCTGCCAGTGCAGAACATCCGGTCTATTGGCAGCGAGAAGAGAACGGTCGCTGGTTACGGCGCAACTTCGATGAATGGGTCGCGCTGGATGAGCGCCTGCCAGTCATGCATGTCAACTGGCATGAGGCTAATGCTTACTGTCGCTGGGCAGGACGTCGTTTGCCAACAGAAGCAGAGTGGGAGATGGCGGCAAGTGCAGAGTCATCAACCAAAGGTCATAGCCTCACCGAGCACAAACGACGATATCCCTGGGGCGATGATTCTCCTACGCCGGAGCGTGCAAATCTCAACTGGCGCGCGATGGGATGCATCCTGGTCGACGCGTTACCAGCCGGTGATAGCGCGTTCGGATGCCGGCAAATGATCGGCAACGTATGGGAATGGACGGCTAGCGACTTCAGACCGTATCCAGGCTTCGTCGCCGGTCCTTACAAAGAATATTCCGAACCGTGGTTTGGGAATCACAAAGTCCTTCGCGGTGGTTGCTGGGCGACTCGTTCCCACCTCATTCATAACTGCTATCGAAACTTCTACACGCCTGATCGTCGCGACGTTTGGGCGGGGTTCCGCACCTGTGCGCTTCAGACTTAGGAAGATGAGGATTGGAATAGTAACTCCGGCTCCTCCGGACTCACGCTACGGAAATCGGATCACTGCGCTTCGCTGGGCAAAGATTCTAAGACGGCTTGGCAATCGCGTCTCGATTTTACAGAACTACGACGAGAAGCAGTATGACTTGTTAATAGCCTTGCACGCTCGAAAGAGCCAACGGGCCGTCATTAACTATCGTCGTCAGAATCCAGATGGTCCAATTATCGTCGCCCTTACTGGAACCGATGTTTACCGCGATATTCGGACTAGTCACTCTGCCAGAAAGTCGCTCGACGTTGCGACCAGGATTGTCGTGCTGCAACCGAAGGCGATCGAGGAACTGCGGCCGGGGTGGCGAAACAAAACACAGGTAATCTACCAGTCTGTGGAAGACAGTCCTCCAAACATGGGCGCGGGAAGATTAGCGAAGGTTAGGGCAAGCAAGTTTGAAGCAAGTGAGCGATCCAATGGCACCTTTGACGTATGTGTAATCGCCCACTTGCGTGCTGTGAAGGACCCTTTTCGCACTGCCATGGCGGCGCGGTCGCTGCCTGACTCGTCAAAGATCCGAGTCTTGCAAGTCGGCGGTGCGATGACTGCCGCAATGGCCGACAGAGCCAGCAAGGAAATGTGTATTAACAAACGCTACCAATGGCTAGGTGAGCAACCACGGTCGCGCGTGCGGCGGATTCTGGAGCAGAGTCGCCTCTGTGTTCTTTCATCTCGTCTGGAGGGAGGAGCAAACGTGTTGTCAGAAGCGATCGCCGCTTCTGTTCCGATCATTGCTTCGCGTATTGATGGCAACGTTGGCATTCTTGGTACAGACTATCCAGGTTATTTTGACGTCGGAGATACTGGTCAGCTCGCACGACTATTAATTCGAGCGGAAACTTCCCCTGCGTTCCTTGAGGAACTAAGATGGTGGATAAACCGCCGGGCGCTTCTAGTTGATCCCGCAGGAGAGGAGCAAGCATGGTCAGATTTGATTGACGAACTATTCGACTGACCAGATTGAATCGGTCGGGATACGCCGTGGCGAAAGAAATGAGAAACGAGGAAACGAAATGCCCAAAACAATCTCAAGGGATGAATTGAAGGCGAAGATCGATCGCAACGACGACTTTCTGTTGGTCGAGACTCTGCCGGCCACGACCTATCATCATTCTCACTTACCCAGAGCAATAAACTTGCCACCTGAAAGTGTGACGTCGCTTGCTTCGCAAGTCTTGCCGGACAAGAATGCTGAGATTGTTGTTTATTGCGCCAGTCCTACTTGACACGCGTCGGAGAACGCTGCCCGTGAATTGGCGGCGCTGGGTTACACCAATGTACGAGATTATGCCGAAGGAAAGCAGGACTGGATTAATGCGGGACTACCAGTTGAGAGCGACCATACGCATTAAGGCCGCCGTTCTTATCCGTCGCGACATTGGGTTATAGCTCTGAAATACGTTCGGTCTTTTGATACTTAGATGTTTCGGTTGGTGAAGCGTTCCTTGACAAAGGTCGGAGAGCTTCCATAGATTGATGAGACATGGTCTACCGTTTGGCATCGCTGGCGCTAGTACTGGTAATCAGCGGAAGTGTTTTCGCAGGCATTCCTCTACATTCTAATGAGCAGGAATGCAGCATGCGAGGAATGGCCGGGATGGATTGCTGCAAAAAGGCGGCTCAGGCCGAGAGCCTCACTCCAGAGGTTTCAACCGCCCGTTTGTGTTGCGCCCTCGATTGTTCGCAGAGCGGAACCACTGGTTCCACCGAGTCTCGGCTTCCGCGTCAATCAACGAGCCAGGCCGTAGCGATTCATTTATCTGCCCAACCGTTAGTTGGGCTGCCGCAAATATCTCGTTCTTTAGGTTGGGCACATAGTACACCTCCGTATTCGAATCCCGCTTACATTCGACACCTCGCTCTTCTGATCTAGAGACTTCAAGGCCGTAGTGTGTCTTCTCGTCGCTGTTCTGCAGTTAGGACCAGCGGATTGCGTGTTGCCTTTGAAGCGCATTCCTCTCTATTTCATAAGAAGGTCGAATCATGTCCAAGAATATTCTCGCCTTTAGTCTTCTCGCAGTTCTGTCATTCATTGCCGCATGCGGCTCCAAGTCGGCTTCGGTTGATACCGGCAAAGTTATAAAGAGTGCTCCGGTTGGAAATCTGAACGTCACACTGTCGAGTCCTTCCGGCCAGCTTAAACATGGCGGTGACGAGTTCTTCGTCACCTTCAGAGACTCGTCGAGTAAGCCGGTTGAGGTCGGCGCCGCGGCGCTAACGTTTCACATGCCGCAGATGGGGTCGATGGCGCAGATGAATGATCGCGCCACGCTAACCACAACCGATACGCCAGGAGTCTACCGGGCCAAGGCCGAGATTGAAGTAGCTGGTGAGTGGCAAGCGCAAGTCTCTTTTGAAGGGCCGGCAGGAAAAGGGCAAACCTCCTTCTCAGTAACAGCACAGTAGTTTCTGAGTAAATCGACCGTCGAACGGCGGTCTAAGGAGAATACTGCCATGATCCACCGGCTCATCGAGATGAGCCTGCGTAATCGCGGGCTGATCATCGTGCTTTATCTTGGCCTCGCACTGTGGGGTTACTGGGCATTAGCGCATACGCCAATCGACGCGATACCTGATCTCTCGGAGAACCAGGTCATCGTCTTCACTGACTGGACCGGTCGCTCGCCACAGGAGGTAGAGGATCAAGTCACCTATCCGCTCGTCACTAACTTGCAGGGCTTGGCTGGTGTGCGCGTGGTGCGCGCAAGTTCGGCGTTCGGATTCTCGATGATCAACGTGATCTTCGAGGACAACATCGACCTCTATTTTGCGCGAACGCGCGTTCTTGAGCGCTTGAACTTAGTCACTAAACAACTCCCTGAAGGTGTCGTGCCGACGCTTGGCCCAGATGCTACAGGCGTTGGGCAAGTATTCTGGTACACACTTGAATCAGATCAGTTGAACCCGCGCGACCTGCGAACCTTGCAGGATTGGTTTGTTCGTTACCAGTTGAACTCCGTACCCGGTGTAGCGGAGGTAGCTTCGGTCGGCGGCCACGTGCAGCAGTATCAGATCGACGTCGATCCTAACAAACTGCGCGCCTATAACATCCCGCTGTCTACCATTGTTCAGGCAGTTCAACGTTCAAACAACAACGTCGGCGGAAATGTCGTAGAGCAAGCGGGCCAGTGGGCCGTGGTCCGCGGGATAGGATTGATCCAGTCAATCGATGATGTGGCAAATATCGTCATTGGATCAGCCAATGGCACGGCGATCTACGTACGCAATGTCGCTGACGTGAAGCTTGGCAATGCTTTTCGGACAGGCGTACTCGACAAGAACGGCAAAGAAGCCGTGGGTGGTGTTGTTATCGCGCGTTACGGCGTCAACACGCTCGATGTAATCCAAAGCGTGAAGCAAAGAATTGAGGCTATACAGTCTGGCTTGCCGAAAGGAGTGGAGATCGTTCCTTTCTACGATCGCACGCAACTAATCAACCGTGCCACTCACACGTTAAAGCGTGCGCTAATCGAAGAGCTAATTCTGGTCACGCTGGCTCACATAATTTTCCTTGCCCACTTCCGCTCCATTCTCATCGTCACCATGCCGTTGCCGCTTGCGGTGCTGACCTCCTTTCTTTTCATGTACTACATGGGAATCAGCTCAAACCTGATGTCACTTGCGGGAATTGCAATTGCCATTGGAGTGTTGGTAGACGCTGGCATTGTGGTCACTGAAAACGCTTTCCGCTTCCTGGAAAAGCGAAACGTCGACCCCAAAGATCGAAAGAAGGTTTGGGAAACCGTCAGGGACTCAACAAAGCTCGTAGGGCGACCTGTTTTCTTCTCGATGGCGATCATTATTCTGGCTTTCATTCCAGTCTTCTCGCTCACCGGTCAGGAAGGAAAACTGTTCCACCCACTCGCTTTCACCAAGACGTTCGCCATGTTTGGCGCAACGATCATTGCTGTCACCCTTGTGCCCGTGCTCTGCACCTTTCTCCTGGGAGGAAAGTTTCATTCCGAGCAATCAAATCCGGTGATGCGTCTTCTGCATGCCATCTATCGGCCATCGCTTCTCTTGGCGTTGCGTCATCGTCTCATCACAGTTTCGATCGCGTTATTGCTATTTACTGGCGCGATCATCCTCGCAACCGGAATCGGCAAAGAGTTCATGCCTCCGCTCAACGAGGGCGACGTCATGTTCATGCCGATAACCGATCCCGCGATTTCTGTAGACGAAGCCCTCCGAATTCTCAGCAAGCAAGATGAGATATTGAAGACTTTTCCGGAAGTCGAAGTGGCGGTGGGAAAAGCTGGTCGAGCTGATACCTCAACCGATCCGGCTCCAGTAAATATGACCGAAACAATCGTTCATCTGAAGCCTATCGAACAATGGCGAGCAGGAATGACGCGGGAGAAGCTCATCTCTGAGATGAATGAAAAGCTGACCATGCCCGGTGTCACCAATATCTGGACCCAGCCGATTCAGAACCGCATCGACATGCTTTCTACAGGGATTCGTTCACAGGTCGGACTGAAGATCTTTGGCAATGACTTGAAGGAACTTGAAGAACTCTCTCGCCGCGTTGCAGAAGTGGTGAAGACTGTGCCGGGAGCTGTTGATGTATATCCTGAACAGATCAGCGGTGCGCCTTACATCGATATCCATATCAACCGTCCGGCAGCTGCGCGTTATGGAATCGATGTTGGCACCATCCAGGATGCTATCGAGAAAGGTATCGGCGAAACGAACCTCACAGTCACGATAGAAGGCCGCAGACGATTTCCAGTCCGCGTTCGCTACGCGCAGCAGTATCGGAGTAGTCCCGCAGCTCTGGGTGAGATTCCGATTACTTCACCATCGGGTGCACCGATTCCGTTAGCGCAACTGGCAGAGATTCGCTCCGTCGAAGGACCAACGATGATCTCCAGCGAGAACGGGCTGTTGCGCGGAACTGTGTTGCTCAATGTGCGCGGACGTGATGTAGGAAGCTTTGTTGACGAGGCCAAGCCGAAACTCGCGAACCAGGTGCAACTACCTCCGGGTTACTACATGGACTGGAGCGGTCAATATGAGAACCAGCAGCGCGCCCGGCAGCGCCTCATGATTGTCATTCCCATCGTTTTGATAATCATCTTTGGCCTGCTCTACCTGACCTATAACTCGGTTTTGGAAGCAGCTCATGTCTTGCTTGCGGTCCCATTCGCGTTAACGGGCGGAGTCTATTTGCTTTGGGCGCTTGGCTATAACTTCTCAGTTGCTGTTTGGGTTGGATTCATCGCGCTCTTCGGCACTGCAGTACAGACCGGAGTCGTAATGGTCATTTATCTCGAGGAAGCAGTTGAAAGAAAGCGGCAAGAAGTCGGTGTACTGACGGGCAAGACTTTGATGGAGGCGGTGACCGAAGGCGCATTACTTCGTTTGCGCCCAAAGGTCATGACCGTTTCCACCGTTGTTGCTGGTTTGCTTCCGATTATGTGGAGCACGAGCGCGGGTTCGGAAGTAATGAAGCCGCTTGCGACGCCGGTTCTTGGCGGCATGGTCTCAAGTCTTTTGCATGTGTTGATTGTGACGCCAGTGATCTTTTTCTGGCTGCAAGAACGGCAGCTAAAGAAGCAACTCTTAGCAGCAAGTGGCGAGTTAGCGGACGAGAGAGATGAGCAAGCATCAATCGAAGAAGGCCGGTCGGGAAACAAGAAAGAGAGTAATAATCATGAATAAGCAATGGAGTGTTAGAGCTTTCTCAATCGCCAGCGTCTTAGCCATCGCTCAGATCTTGCAAGGCACTTCAGCCGTGCAGGCCCAATCAAATGGGGCGGATTCCGAGACGCGATTGTCGGTAATCAACACTAACCTTTTCCTGCCTGCAAACTCTACGCTCACGAGATACTTTGATCCGCAGGCAGGCATTACAGTTGATCAAGCCGTCACTTATGCGCTCGAACACAACGGCGAATTACTCGCGGCTCGCAAAGAGATCGATGCGGCAAGCGCTCTCGTCAAACAAGCGGCATTACGAGCGAATCCGAAAATTGATGCCACAGTATCGAAAACAGTAACGGGAATTGACAACAACGTTACTGTTAACGGAATGCTTCCATTGGAACTCGGCGGACGACGCCCGGCGCGCATTAAGGTCGCCGAACGCGAACTCGAAATGCGGCGGCAAGACGTTGCCAATCGAGAACGAATACTCGCTGCCGAAGTGCGGGCCAAGTTTGGTGAAGCTATTGCCGCCATTCTCAAGCTCGGCTTCGATGAAGATCTAATTGCCACAAGCCAGCGCGGCTACAACCTGGTCGCGGCCCGAGTCATTGAAGGAGGCACGGCTCCCTTAGAACAGAACATGGTTCTGGTCGAACTCAATCGTTTGCGTTCGACGCGTGAAACCGCTGAAGGCAAAACTCAAATAGAAATGTTGGAGTTGCGCAATCTCATCGGCATGGTGCCAGACGAACCGCTCCGACTGCGCGGAGACTTCAACGATCTAATCACTCCGTTGTCCCCGCTTGGCGAGGCCACGGGGCTGGCACTGTCCGAGCGACCGGATCTAAAACTGGCGAAAGCTGCAGAGAGTTTCGCTGAAGCTCGTATCGAGCAAGCCCGCACTGAGGGAAGGTTGGATGCAAGTTTGATCGCGGGCTATCAACGGATGGACTCCGGCTATCCATTGAATGGAATTAATGACGCTGGTCAACTGAGACCGATTCAAGCGACTTTCCATTACTTTACCGTAGGCGTCTCTCTGGACCTGCCGGTGCGGAACAAGAATCAGGGAGCGATCGAGGCCGCAGTAGCGGAAGCTGAAGCGGCAAAACGGCGCCGCGAATTCCTCGAACTCACGGTGCGGCGGGAAGTGGCTTCCGCTTATGCGCAGTACAACAGCACGGCGCGCGCTGCAGAGATCTTCCGTGTCGGAGTAAAGGATCAGGCCAACGCCAATCTCGATGTGGTGAGGCAAACGTACGAATTGGGCTCCAAGACGTTGATTGACTACCTTGGCGAGCAACGACGCTTCATCGACTTGCAGAACGGATACATCGACGCCCAACTAGATATGTACAAGGCGCATGTTGAGGTTGAACGTGCAGTTGCTTTACCCATGGCAAGCAGACAACAGGTGACACAGAGATGAACGACACCGGCGATAACAAGAAGGAAACTGGAGACCGCAGTAGAAGCAGAGAAAGCCGTAACGCCAAGATAGCAATAGTTGCAGTCGTTGCAGTCATAGCTGTCGCGGCTATTGCATTATTTCTCTGGTTATTCATTCCCCGCGGCAGCGGCGGACGGCCAGTACCCGCTCCCCGATCCATTGGACCTGAGCAAACCGCCAGTCAGCCTAGTAACACCTCCGGAGAATCCGCCGTCACAATAACTCCCGAACAAGCTCAACGATCAGGAATAAAGATCGAAACAGTGGGCGAGCGTGTTTCGACAGATGCGAACGGCCAATTGACGACGGGTGTGGTGCAGCCAAACTCTTATCGCGAAACTCCAGTCATGTCTCTTGTAGGAGGAATTGTGCGTAGCGTTGGGCCAGAGCTCGGACAAAATGTGCTCAAAGGCCAAACCGTCGCGATAGTATCGAGCAACGATCTAGCGGAAGCTCAAACGAAATATCTCGCCGCTTTTGCCGAGTTAGAGGAGCACCACAAGCACCATGCGCGTACTGAGAAGCTGGTGGCGATCGGCGCGGCCAGCCGGGAAGAGTTGGAGACGGCAGCCAGCAAATTGAAAGCAGCGGAGTCGGAGGTAGCAAATCTACGCCAACGCCTTCTGCTTCTGGGTCTGAGTTCTCAACGTGTCAGTGCTCTGCGATCCACATCACAGGTCAGTTCGGAAGTAAGCTTGCCGGCGCCTACCTCTGGTACGGTAACAAGTCGTACCGTCAATTCCGGTGAAGTCATTGAGGCCAACAAAGAACTACTGCGCGTAACTGACCTGTCCAGAGTGTGGGTGGTTGGGCAAGTTTATGAAAAGGATCTCGGCAAGGTACATGTAGGCAGCGGTGCGAGCATTACCACAGATGCTTATCCGGGTGGCGTCTTTCGGGGTCAGGTATCCTACGTGGATCCAAAAGTTGATCCACAAACACGAACGGCGCAAGCACGTATTGAATTAGCGAACCCTGGTCAGCAACTCAAAATCGGAATGTACGTTAACGTGGCCTTCGCAGCTCTGGCAGGTACGCAATCGACAACACCAGTTGTGCCCGTCGCAGCGGTGCAGAATCTCGGCAACCGTCAAGTGGTCTTTGTGGCGTCGAGCGATCCTAATGTGTTCGCGATGCGTCCCGTGCGGCTTGGCCCTGAGAGTAATGGTTATTATCCGGTGCTGGAAGGTTTGAGCGTTGGTGATCGGATTGTTACTGAAGGCAGCTTCATGCTGCGAGCTGAAAGGTTAAAGTCGCACCCAAACGACTAGTGATCTATATTGGAAGGACATATTTCAGTGACATTCGTCGTCACAGCAGGTTTCACCGCGTAGCCCCTCGATACCTTCCTTGACGATGATTGGCACCATGATTAGAGCCGCGACAGGATCAGCCCACCACCAGCCAAGAAGCGCATTCAACAAAAGACCTGCAACCAGGATGGCCGAAAGATAGGTACAAAGCTCGGTCTGTTTTGAGTCAGCCATCAAGGCGGCGCTGTTTATGCCGCGGGCTACCTTTCTCTTGGCGCGAACGAGTAATGGCATGACAATTAGAGACGCGATAGCCAGGACAATGCCGGGTATGCTCTCGCGCGGTTGTTCGCGCCATATTAATGATTTGATTGAGTCGTAACTGACATACACCGCCAGCAGCAAGAAACACACACCGACAATCCGGAGAGTAATTGCTTCAACACGTTCTCGTTTTGCTTCATCGGCATCGGAATGGAGTCGCCAGACTAGAGCCGCGCCGGAAGTGACTTCAATCAGGCTGTCAAAGCCGAAACCAACCAGCGCAATGCTGCCTGCAATAGACCAGCAACGACTGCTATAAGTCCTTCGAGGCTATTATAGGCAATAGTGAAGTATTCGAGTCTGCGCCCGCGTCTGACTAGACTCGCCCGATTTCCTGCTCCAATTTGGACAATGTGTGCGTTCATAATTCAATTCCTGGGCCAGTACATAATCACAAGGACACCAACTAACGCGATCAGACTTCCGATCAGGTCAAATCTGTCCGGCGTTATTCGATCGATTTGCCAACCCCCAGAGTAAAGAAAGGCCGATGAAGATCCCACCATAAGCTGCATACACTCTGCCAAAGTTAGCAGGTTGCAACGTGGGAACGATTCCATACAGAACAAGCAGAATTGCGCCAAGGACGGCGAAGCTGAAGCTTTTTCCTTCACGCCGCCAAAGCCAGACGAGATAGCCGCCTCCAATCTCGCAAAGCCCAGCGACGGCAAAGTAGAAAAGCGATTTTGTTATTTCCATTGTTTCAATGCCCCGCGCCACACTGACGATCTAGTGGGCGTGCCGATGATGTATGTCTGGATAATGGTGATGAACGTGAACCATTCTTTCGTGACGATGTGGATGGCTATGGGGCTCGCCCAAAGGCGCCCTCTGCTCATGCTCGTGCTGATGGTGTTCGTCGTGAACGTGTCGATGATCGTGCTCAATCGCTGCATGCTCATGCTTGTGTTCATGTCGCTCAGTCAGGTGCAACCAAACGCCAACTCCCATCAGCGCGGCAGCGATCACCAATTGGTAAGTCAGACTATCGCGCAAGATCAAAAGAGAAATCAGCGCGCCCACGAATGGCGCCAGTGAAAAGTACGCGCCTGTTCTCGCTGTGCCGATGTGACGAAGGGCCAGGACGAATAGGGTGAGACTCACGCCATAACCAAAGAAACCTACCAAAGCAGCTAGAGTCACTGTACGGAGAGCAGGGACGGAGGCGCCGGCGACCAATGCGATAGTCAGGTTAATTGAGCCCGCGACAAGACCCTTTGCAGCGGCGATTTGGACCGGGTCACCGGCTGAGATTTTTCTTGTGAGGTTGTTGTCAATTGCCCATGCGAGGCATGCGCCGCTGATGGCGAGAGTGCCCCAAAGCGCGCCGATCTCTAAACGGCCTGCCCACGAAAGAAACAGGCCACCGCATGTGATCGCCCCCATCCCCAAAGCGATACGGCGATCGAGGTTTTCTTTGAATACAAACCACGCCAGAAGCACGGTGAAGACTCCTTCCAAATTGAGAAGCAACGAGGCCGAGGAAGCGGGAGTGACAGCAAGACCCACCATCAGCAAGACGGGACCAATGATTCCCCCGGCAATGATTGCTCCGACTAGCCACGGAACGTCAGAACGTTTTAACTTCGCCTCTACAGAATCTCTTCTCGACCGCGAACGAAGCCCCGACCAAATGGCAAGACCAACACCCGAACCCAGATACAGTAGTCCCGCCAGCAATACAGGCTCGGTCGTGCCCAGCAGGATCTTGGCAAACGGTGTACTCGCGCCGAAGAGCGCCGCTGCCAGGATGGCAAACGAGACTCCAGGCAAAGTTGTCTCTCGGCTCGCCTTAGTCTTCATGGCTCACATTTCTGATCGTCTGCAGCGTGCGCGCTATGATCATGAGCTTTTTCTGCAGAACCACTGGCCACTTTCATGACGCAAAACATATCGTTTGGCTCACAGCCACCGACCTCGACCTGAATCGTAGTATGCGCAATCCCAAAATCGTGCTCCAGCTCTTTCGTGACGGCGCGCAGCACGTTCTCACCGCTCCTCACGCTTTGTTCTTCCACCGTAATGTGACAACTACAACAAATCATGCCCGAGCCAACGGTCCAGACGTGGAGATCATGAACTCCCAAAACGCCGTGCACAGCACTGATTTTTTGCTCGACTGACCAAATATCCATTCCTTCCGGAATCCCTTCAAGCAAGACGTTGACAGACTCTTTAGGATGCCCCAGGAACTCCAAAGGATAAGCAGTCCAATCAGAATAGAGACTACTGGGTCCGCAATCGACGCTCCCGTGAACGCGACGACCAAGCCGGCGATCACAACACCCACTGCTGACACAGCATCGCCGACCATATGCATGTATGCGCTGCGCACATTCAGGTCGTCCTTTGCGGCTTTGTGGAGCCAAAGACTAATTGCCGTGTTGAGGAGTATTGCGATGAGTGCAACTATGATCATTGGTTTGCTCTGTACCGGCTCAGGGTAGCGCAGCCGCGAGACGGCTTCCCAAAAGACGAACAAGGCAATAACGACCAGAGCGACCGCATTCACGAGGGCAGTGAGGATACCGACTCGGTGATAACCATATGAGTGCCTTTCCGAAGATGGACGACGCGCGATCCAAAGGCCATACCACGAGAGGATTAAAGCGAGGGCGTCAGCGAAGTTATGGCCCGCGTCCGACATCAGCGCCAGAGAGTTTGAGAAGTAGCCGGCAGCGGCCTCACCGATCACAAATGCTACTGTGATTGCGACCGATAAGAGCAAACGTCGCGCCGTCAGCGAAGTACCATGATCATGGCCGTGCCCCATTCCGTCTTCTCCTTAACAGCTCACAAACAAACGTTCTCAAATAACGATTCTTCCATCCTTCCTTTTGATTATTCGCCAGTCACGCTGGGTGTCACTGCGGCAGCAACATTCCCTTCACGCCAGGTAGTCCACGATCGATTGATACGCGTATGCAGCCCTTCAGTCAGTTCATAGAGCGCGGGCAGCGCTATAAGCGTAAGAATTGTTGAGGTGATAAGTCCTCCGATGAGAGCGATGGCCATGGGCTGTTGCAATTCCGCACCAGCACCCCACCCGATGGCAATGGGCAACACACCTAAACCTGCGGATGCAGCCGTCATAAGCACCGGGCGCATGCGCGTATGAGCGCCGAGGTATAGCGCTTCGCGAAGACTGTGACCTTCTGACCGCAACTGGTTTACATATTCGACAAGGATTAGACCCTTTTGCACCGAGAGGCCGAAATGCGCCAGGAGTCCAATCATCGACGAGACGTTGAGCGTCGTGGATGTGATCCACAACGCGATGAATCCGCCGGCGAGCGCCAGTGGAATAGTTGCAATGATTAAGAACGCTTGTCTGATCGATCTGAAGGCTACGTAAAGAAGCAGGAACACAAGAAGTGCTGAGACAATAAAGGCGGCAGCGATTTGACCGGAGAGTTCTTGTTGTCGTTCATAGTCGCCACCAAAAGAAACGAAATATCCAGGAGGCAGTTTCACACCATTCAAGCCTTTCTCAATGTCTCTCACCACCGAACCAATATCCCTGCCTTCGACGTTCATCGTAAGTTGTACGCGGCGCACCTGATCCTCCCGCTTGATAGTTGCGGGACCACGCTGCACTCGCACCGCAGCAATATCTCCGAGCGGAACTTTCTGTCCCGTCGGGGTGTCGATCAGCAGGCTCGCGATCTGTTCTGGAGTATTGCGTCGTTCCTCGCTCAGGCGGACAACGACCGGGTACTCTTTGAGCTGATCCTTAATAACGGTCGTCACTTCCGTGCCGCCTAATAGTGCTTCGACAGAATGTCCTATCTCACTTGGATTTAGCCCGAACCGTGCTGCGCGTTCTCGATCAACGGCAATGATTATCTGCGGCACACCTTCGAGTTGCTCCAGCCGGAGGTCAACGACGCCGGGAATCTTCTCTACTACCTCTTTGACGTCTGCTCCTTTCTGGGCCAACACGTCGAGATCGCTTCCGAATATCTTCACTGCCAGCGCCGCGGATGTACCGGAGATGGACTCATCGATGCGCATATTTAGTGGCGTGGTTATCGACGATGAAACGCCCGGCACTTTTTCGAGCTGCTCGCGCACCCACGTCTCGATCTCGGGAATGGTGTGTTTACGCTTGTCGCGCGGCACGAGCTGAATAATGTGCTCTGCCGTGGTGACAGGCATCGGATCTTCTGATCCTTCCGCACGTCCAGTGGGTTGGATAATCGCGGCGATATCGGGGCCGCCTTGAAGTACTTTTGTCACCTGGGATGCAACACGATCGGTTTCGGCAAGACTTGTCCCTGTCGGCGTATTCATCTGCAGCAGCAGTGCGCCTTCATCCATTCGCGGCAGTAGTTCGGTCCCCAGGAACGGCAGCAACACGAGTGACAAAACGAAAATGCCGGCCGCAGCACCTACAGCCAGCACTGGGCGACGGAGCGATCCACGAAGGACGGGTTCGTAGACGCGCTCGCAGCGACGTGCCAACCAGCTATCCTCTTTTAGTCGCGGCGCGACCTTTCGGAGCAGCGTATAACAAAGCGCCGGCGTCAATGTTAGTGACAGGACCAAACCAACGGCCATTAGCACGACCACCGTGATCGCAAACGGCGCAAGGATCTTTCCCTCCAATCCTGTGAGAAACAAGAGTGGCAGGAAGACTACGATAATGATTGCAGTCGAGTATGCTGCGGGGCGGCGAACCTCGCTTGCACCGCGTAGCGTGGCAAGCAATGCATCATCCGGATTTTGCTTCAGGTGTCGGAAGATATTTTCGGTATCGACGATCGCGGCATCGATCATGATTCCCAACCCCACCGCTAGGCCACCAAGAGACATGATGTTTAGGGTGACACCGGCAGCGCGGAGAAAGATGAAACTGATCACAACGGCTATCGGGATCGTGATGGCCGCAATTAGCGTCGAGCGGAGATTGCCAAGGAAAAGAAATATGATTAGCGCTACAGCGGCGCCGCCGAGCAAGAGCGCCTCTTCCAGAGTCTTAGTAGCGACGTTGATAAGTTCTGCCTGATCGAAGAAAACGACAGTTTTGACTCCCGCGGGTAAAAACGGATTGAGTTCTCCGAGGGCTTTTTTCGCGCTCTCGACGACAGTCAATGTATCTGAACCAAACTGCTTAGTGACTGTCATGACGACCGCTTCGCGGCCACCGACACGAGCGATGCCCCGACGCACGGCAGAACCGTCACGCACTTCAGCAAGATCCCGTATCAGTACTGGAACTCCACTACGAACAGTCACCACCACCCGGCCAACATCTTCCAGAGAATTGATGCGGCCAAGACCACGAACATCCATTTCCGTCGCCGTGCCGGTAACGAAGCCGCCTGAGAAATTTTCATTGGATTCACCCAGCGCCTTGATCACTTCATCCAAAGAGACGTTGTAGGTACGCATCTGATCGGGATTGAGGACTACCTCGTATTGGCGACGTTCACCACCATGTGAAGTGATGCGGATGATGCCCGGTACAGTTTGCAGTTTGTAGCGAAGCAGGTAGTCGGCGGTTTCTTTTAGTTCCTTCTTGTCTTCTTCTCCCTCGTCTTTCGCTACATAGAACTGCATTACTTCACCGAGTCGCGAGGCGGCTGACGAAAGCACCGGCGGCTGTGTGCCTGCGGGGAATTCGCGTGAGGCTGTCGCGAGCCTTTCCGCGAGCAGTTGTCTGGCCAGGTAGTAGTCAGTGCCGAATTTGAATTCCGTTCGCACAGAGACGACTCCAATTTCAGATTCCGAACGCACACGCACCACATTGGGAAGACTTCTAAAAGCGGACTCGAGTGGTCGCGCTATTAACGTTTCGCCCTCCTGAGCGGCGAGCCCAGGGTTTTCCACGATGACAATAATCAGGGGCGATGAAAGATCCGGGAATAGATCAGTCTCCATCGAGCGATAGCCCATGAATCCCAAAACCGAAGCAAGGATGATCGCGAATGCAATCAGAAGGCGATTGCGTAACGAAAACTCGATAATGCGGTTCAAGAAGCCGGTACGTTCCGTTTTAGTGGTCGTCATGGTCGTCTCCTCCTTCGCCGCCACCTTTTTGCATGTTGCGAAGTTGATAGGCACCGGAGGTGACCACTTGCTCACCTTCGTCGATGCCGCTCAAGATCTCCGCCCACTGGTAGGTAACGGACCCGAGATTAACCGGACGGCGTTCGTAGCGGTTGCCTTCTTTCACGTAGACAATTTTCACACCTTCGTCGTCCACCAGCGCGGTCGCAGGAACCATGAGGGCGCCTTTCTTTCCACCTGTTACGAGTCTTACCTCCACCGCCATCTCGTGTTTGAGGATTGTCCCGAGGTTGGCTACTCGTGCTCTCACTTGAACCGTACGCGACTGCGGATCAACGGCATCTCCAACTGACTGTACGTAGCCTTCGAACGCGTGGTCAGGAGAGCCTGGAATGCGTGCAATCATCCGTTGCTGAGTGCGAACCTTTGCTGCTTGCGACTCCGGAATGCGAGCTTCGACAATGACGTTCGCCAGGTTCATCACGGTCATCAATTCCTTCGCCTCGGTTATCGTTTCTCCCATCGAGATGTGCCGGTCGATTACTGTCCCTGAAATAGGAGAAGCAACGCTGATCGTTCCTCCTTGCCCTGAAGCGGTTGCCCCAAGTGCTGTCAAAGACTGTGTGAGACGTGCGACCATGGCACGCGCTTGTTCAAGTTCACTCACGGACTGCTCCTGTTCCCGCGTTACCTGAATGCCGGATTGGTACTCATATTCAGCTTTTGCATTCTTGTATTCTGTCTCTGCTTCATTCACCTCTCGTGTTGCTGCGACACCAATCGCCGCCAGTCGTTTCTTACGCTCCAGCGTAGTCTGCGCCAGATCGAGTTTATTTTTCGCTTGGATCACCGCCACACGATTCTCCGAGCGCGCAATTCGAGCGCGGTTCTGTTCCGCCAACCGCAGACGCGATCGCGACTCAGTTAGCTGACCTCGGAGTTCCGCTATTTGGGGACTGTCAACAATAACGACGGTCTGACCGGCCCGAACATTTTGCCCCGGTTCCACCAGCACGCGGACGGCACGGCCTGATACTTTTGCGCCGATAATCGTTTCGGAATTTGGGGCCACCACCACTCTGCCAGTGGTCGGAAGCGTCTCCTCGATCTCGCCACGTGTGGCCGGCTCAGTCTTTATGCCGACCAGCTCTGCGGTCTCGTCGCTGACCTCGATCGCACCTTCCTGTCTGTGCTCATCCTCCTTCGCACCTTCCTTCTGCGACTCAAGTGTCGGCGGGGTTTCAACTAAAGCAGGTTTGGGCGTGCGCCTGGACCATAGCAACAGCACAACTACGGCTATGACGCCCATGACTGCCACGGCGCCAACAATTAGTAGCCTGCGAGAGGACGAATCTTGTGCAAACCGCTCGGTATTCACCGAAACTGAAGCCACACTCCGTTCGGTCTGATCTTTTGCGGAAATATCACGGTTCGACTGTTTGTCGGATGTAGTGTCGTTAGAGTTCTCACTCATCGCTTCTACCTTTCGTTTCCTGTTAGGGGTGAGCCAATTGCAGTTCTAAGATCGGCCAGCGCGCGATATCGCTCGGCCAGTGCTTCGGTGAATTCTTTTTGCGAGTCGAGGAGACGGCGCTGCTCCGTCAGTAGATCAGTTATCTTGAATTCGCCGAGTTGGTAAGCTGCGCGAATAGCTCGAATGTTGTCGTTTGAGCGCGATATCACGCCTTGATCAAACACGGTGAGTGATTTTTCTACTGCCCCGACCCGCGCATACGCGCTAGCTACTTCTGAACGAACGACAGTCTGCAGGAATTCCTGACGCCGCTCAGCCTGACTGATGGCGAGTGCCGCCTCGGCTTTAGCGCCTTGATTTCGGTTGAAGACGGGAATACCCACAGACACTCCGAAGGTAAGCAGTTTGTCTCGATCTCTAATCGGACCCACAGGCGTCTCGTCGAAGATGGAACGATTCTGTATGTATTTCGCGGAAGCAACTACCTCAGGCGCGGATTGCGACTGTGCGAGGCTAAGACCGGCCCGAGCAACTTCGAGATTGAGTTGCGCCAGTTTTAGATCGGGACGCGTCCGCAAGGCGATCTCAACGGCTGCATCAAGAGAAGCGGGTGGTTGCCACTCCACCTGTGGGACGGAAAGATCCTCCCGCAACCTGAAGGATTCATTGAAGGGAATGCCGGCGAGATTTTTCAGGCGTAAGAGGCTCGCTTGTAAACGGCCTTCTACTAGTGCACGCCGAGACTTGAGACGATCGACTTCTACCTGCAAAAGACTCAGCTCGATCGGTGCTGATTCACCTTCATTGACACGCGCCTGTACGAAGCGGGCAGTTTGCAGATCAATCTCATTTATGCCCTCCGTGATCTTCAGGTCACGCAACTCTGATAACGCTTCTGCGTACGCCACAAAAATTTCGGCGGCAAGGCGTCGCTCACGTTCTGCCACTTCAGCTTCGGTCGCTTCCAATTGCGCCTGGACCACGTCGATTCGTCGCCGCCGCTGCCCGCCAACTTCCAATGGCAGAGCCACACCAATACTCGTCTCTCGCTCACCCGCGGAGCCAGTCAACCCGCCCGTCATCTGCTCCACATCCAGACTTGGATTGGGCCTCAAGCCTGCTTGCCGCAAGCGAGCCCTTGCTTTTGAAATTTCAAGCCGAGCGGCAGCAAGTTCCAGGTTGGAAGTTAGAGCACGCTGAACAAGATCAATCGACGAAATGCCCTGAAGAGGATCAAAATATAGTTCGATAGTTCCGCTAACTTTAGATCTCTCTGGCTCGGCTGACGAATTAGATGACCGAGCCACAACGACTAAATCATCGGTCTTGTTTTGCGCCTTCGCTCTGATTGCAAAATTGGCAACTAAGAATGAGAACAAAACTGGCAGGGCAGCGGCGTACGCTACCACCCGTTTCGGAACGGAGATCATCACGGCTTTGCCTTTCGCAGAAAATCGGCTTGATTGCGCCGCTTAGAGAGATAGTCCAAAAGACCATCCTGCCGTACGGCTACACAACAGTCTCGGAATTTCTAAAGGAACCGTGGTGGGTGATAAGTAGCGTCGAGTGAAGGAGAAAGGACTGAAGCATCGTTGACAACGAGCAAGGGAGACTTCGTATCTGGAACCAATTCGAAGCCGAGCGCTTTCACCGGCAGCATATGTGCGCAGAGAAGACAACAGTCTTGGTCGCAGCAGTTCTTATCCGGTGAGTGCTCCGTTCCTGATTGACTTGAGACTGCAACGCTTGAGGCTTCGTCACCAGCTCCCGCAACCACACGCGAGTAGTTGTCACGCGCCGCGCTAAGTAGTTCCGCGTTCTCACAACAAGCAGGCGGACACAGGATATCAACAAGCGTAAAGAGCAGAAACAATACCGCGAGCCCGCGAATGATCCTGAGCCTTCGCAGCCCGTCCATGTTCCAAGCTGATCTCATTGTCCTCCCTATGGACGATTCTTGTAACACGGGCCGCAAAGAACAGTCAAAAAGATCAGGCGCGATACGTGGCAACTCTACTGCTCCGCAACGGTGTCGACATTCGAGTGGTCCAAGTGTTTGGGCCATGAGTCTATCGCGACGACACAACGATACGCACATCTCAAAGGAGCATCTCGTGCAGGTGTTGCGCGAACGCCATCCTTCGTTGCTAGTGAGATCGGTCTCTTAAATAAGCTCTCGAGGAGCGGCGCTACGAAAGTTTCCCAGAGTAAAGTGACAGCAGACCTCCGCATTACGCGCAAGGATGTTAAGAGCTTTCTTTGTAGTACTTTAAAATCATTAGCGCAGGCAGAGTTTTCCCATCTGTTCCCATTCATTATTTGAGTACGAGCGTTACGGCCATAACGGATATGCGGGTTTCAAAGATGAACTTACGGCTGGCGGGCAGAATCAAGAAGTATATACGCACGTCTTGGGTATGGCTGGGGCAACGGTTATTGGGAATCCCGTTGGCGATACGATTGCAATGGCAAATCATATTAAGGATATTTGGCAGGAGTACCACGGAGATGCGCGACAACGAAGAGAGGCGCCTGCTGAAGTGGCGGACAACCTAGCTGGAATAAAGGTTGGAGCAGCAATGTGGCGCTACATTGTGGCGAATCAGGACGAAAAACAATTGAGGCAGGGCCTGACTTCCGCACTCTGCAAATAAACTGGTTGATACTTGCACTGCAATGGAGGCAGTGTTGATCCGACAAAAGTGTCTATGGGAGTTCATTTAATGACACATCAATTTAGCACGGGAGCTCGCAGACACGCTTTAGCGGGTTTCGTGCTAATTAGTACTACTCTGATTTCCTTACTCGCATATAGATTGATCTCGAGGCCTCTTCCGATCTTCTTGACTATCTTCTCTCCTGCGAAGAAATACGAAGTTTTCCTGAAGGGTCAAAAAAGTAGACCGATTTTTTTTACGACAGAAGTTCATTTTGACGTTGTCAGAGATGGAAGAATGTTCGTATCGGACAAATTCTTATCTTCGGCCGATTCGGAAGACCTTCCTTTTGAATTCCGGTATCCAAATCAGCGTTGGATCAATGAGCAATCTCTCCAGTTCTTTCGCGAAGAGCATTCTCCAGACAGCGCCAAGGACACCGTGGTAGTTTTGAACAATACAAGCAGGACAATCAACTATTTGAAAATTGCCTCAAACGATATAGTCCTTATTTTTGAAATGGAACCGGGATTCAAGGGCACGATTGTTACTTCAAGACCAAAAGCGGATTTGAAGTGGTTCGACGTATCGGGAGAGTTCTCAGATGGCACCAGTCTCAAAGGTGCCGCCAAAGACATTCCATTAAACACTACCTTGCCGAATCAGGTCTTCTATTTAGATCTTAAGGCTGACAGAACGACGATTGAGACAAGCAAGCAATAAGCCTGTCTGGCCTCAATTAGATTTTCCGCTCGGGAGTTCTAATTGTCGCCAATCAAAGCCAAGCTTCTGCACAACCGAGCGTGCCGCGCGCTTTTTAACATCAACCTGTTCGGAACTACATTGCTGCTCATAATAAAGAACCAAAGCCGTTCAGGATTGCAGACTGGGCCTTATGGTCAAATGACTGAGGTAAAGGAGACATTGGGACACGCTCCTACTGACGATGCTTAATTCAGTAGAGGGCATTTCGTTGGCGCGCAACATGATTAAGAGCAGGATCCACCCACCAAAACTGCCACGAACCATAATTGCGAGAAAACGCCGGTGAACTCATTGCGACGGCAGGCGCACCGGAGGTTTCAATGCTCATTCGCGAAGTATTTTTGCGCGGTATTTCGGTTCGCGGAGGGCTATTTATATAGTCACGACACTGCTTCTCAAGGTAATTGACTTGCAGTTCAATCTGCGTTAGATGTACGTCAAGACATTGATCGAACTCCCTGACATAGCTCAGATTATTACGAAGACTCCCTAACTTAGCCCAGTTTTTGGATCGGATCCTTACCGCATTGGGCGTCAACCGAGGGTTGGCGCTAGAGAGACCATCGCGATGGAGCGGGAATTAGAAGTAGCTGCTTCCAAACTCCTTAAACGGGCGGCACAGGCAGGAGTCTTTTTGTCGTACAGCCAGGAGAGGTTGCATTTCAAGCTTGCGGTCGAGGTCTTCCCGCAAGCGCTTAAGAACGAAATAGTCGCAAATAAAGCCGCGCTAATTGCATTGTTGAAGCAACGCCGCGAGCCTGATGGTAACCGCTCGTCGCGGATCCTACCGCGATTGCGTGAGACAAATGAACTTCCCACCTCCTTCGCGCAGCAACGACTGTGGTTCATCGATCAACTGGGCGGTGGTAGTCCGCAGTACAACATGCCCGGTGGTCTGCGTATCCGCGGCCGCTTTGCTGAAGATATTGCCGAGCGCGTGCTGCGCCGCATCATCCAACGTCATGAACCCTTACGCACTGTCTTCCGCAATGGCGCAGAAGGTCTGCTAGAGCACATCCGCGAGAATTTCGATTTCCACCTGACGCGCCTTGACCTGAGCGCATTGCCTGCCGATGAGCAAGAACAGATCGTATTGGAGACTGCGCGCGCCGACGCGCTGAAACCTTTCGATCTCAGTGCCGACCTGATGCTGCGCGCCTCATTCCTGCGGCTGTCCGAAGAGAAAGGAGTGCTGTTGTTCAACATGCATCACATCGCCTCCGACGGTTGGTCCATGCGCATTCTGGTGAAAGAGTTTCGTGAACTCTACCATGCCTTCTCGCAAGGACAACCTGCTCCACTGCCGCCACTGAAAGTCCAATATGCCGATTATGCCCAGTGGCAACGCGAGTGGCTGACAGGCGAAGTGCTGGAGCGGCAACTGCGTTATTGGGAAGAGCAGCTGGCAGAATTGCCGCAAGTGCATGGGCTGCCGCTGGATCGGTCGCGACCGGCAGTGCAGATCTTCAATGGCGCAGTGCATAGTTGCACTCTCGACCCCATCACCGTCGTCGGCCTGAAACAGATAGCACGGCAGGAGCAAGTCACGTTGTTCATGGTGCTGCACGGTTTGTTTGCCTTACTGCTTTCCCGTCACGGTAACAGTCACGACATCGTCATCGGCACTCCGGTAGCGAATCGGCAGCAGCAGGAACTGGAGCCGCTGGTGGGCTTCTTCGTCAACATGCTGGTGCTGCGCACTGACTGTCGCCCGGGCTGCACGTTCCGGGAGTACCTGGCGCATATCAAGAGTGTGAACCTGAATGCCCAGGCGAATCAGAATGTGCCGTTTGAGTATCTGGTGGAGCGGTTGAAGCCGCCGCGCACGAGTCATGCGCCGTTGTTTCAGATCGCATTTAGCCTGAACGTGGTGGAGACGACCGTGGCCCGGTTGCCGGAACTGGAGTTCACGCTGCTGGAGAGTGGCCCAGTGGCAGTGAAGTTTGACCTGATACTGGAAGCGATCGAGAACACCAAAGAGATGCGGTTGAAGTTTAGCTACAACCCGGAGCTATTTGAGGAATCGACGATCGCACGATTAGGCGAGCACTTACAGAACCTAGCGTGTGGCGTTGTGGCGAATGCGGACGAGCAGATAGAGACGCTGCCGCTGCTGAGTGAAAGTGAGCTGCTGTACGAAGTGAATGAGACGGCAGCGGATTATCCGCGCGAGAGTTGTTTGCAGGGACTGTTTGAAGCGCAGGTAGAGTTGCGGCCAGAGGCAGTGGCGGTAGTGTTTGCCGATCGGCAGCTCAGCTACCGGGAGTTGAATGAACAGGCCAATCAGGTGGCGCATTACCTGCGGGAGCAAGGCGTTGGACCAGACAGGCTGGTGGGGTTGTGCGTGGAGCGGTCGCTGGTGATGGTGGTGGGGCTATTGGGGATCCTGAAGGCTGGCGGCGCGTATGTGCCACTGGATCCGAGCTATCCGGCAGAGCGGCTGGAGTACATGATTTCAGACAGCGCACCGGTGCTCGTGTTGACGCAGGATTTGCTGGAGCACCGGTTGCCGTTGGGCCAAGTGCCACGGTTGCGACTGGATGCCGACAAGGAACTCCTCAGCTCGTATCCCAGGGACAATCCGCGGCCGAATGAAGTAGGTCTAACTTCGGAGCACCTCGCGTATCTGATCTATACCTCCAATTCGACAGGCAGACCGAAGGGCGCGATGGGGCTGCACAGATCAACCCTCAATCGCCTCACCTGGATGTGGAAAGTTTTCCCTTTTGTCGACTCAGACGTCTGCTGCCAAAAGACTTCGCTCAGCTCTGTAGATTCCATTTGGGAAATCTTCGGTCCGCTACTCGCCGGTACGCGACTCGTAATTATCCCGACAGCGAATGTCAAAGATCCTCATCGTCTAGTCGAAGCGCTCAGCTTTCACAACGTGACACGAATAGTGCTGACACAGTCGTTATTAAGGACGTTGCTTGAGAGCGACATAGCCCTGGATGAAAAGCTGTCGAAACTCAACCATTGGGTATGCAGGGAAGAATCGCTGACAAGAGAATTGCGCGAAAAATTTGACGAGAAGCTTCCGGGCAGAGTGTTGCTAAATATGTATGGTTTATCTGAAGTCGCTCTTGACGTCACTTGCCAGGTAGTAGACGCAAATGCAGACGCGCAGAGAATTCCGATCGGCAAACCGATAGCCAACACGCAGGTCTACATCCTCGATGAGAGCATGCAGCCGGTGCCACTCGGCGTGATCGGGGAGATCTATGTCGCCGGAGACAATCTCTGCCGCGGTTACTTTCTCAATTCGGAGTTGACAGCAGAAAGGTTTCTGCCGTGCCTGTACTCACAATCCGCAGGCGCAAGGATGTACCGCACCGGAGATCTTGGAAGGTGGTTGCCCGATGGTTCAATCGAGCATTTTGGACGCAACGACTTACAAGTGAAGATTCGAGGTCAGGGTGATGATGAGCAGACGTCAACTTATATTGCGGCCGGCAACGCAAGCGAGCAGAACGACAATACGCAAGCGGTTCTGCTGACCGCACCGGCAGGTTTAGATCCCTGGCTGCATCCAATCGTCGAGTCGCTCTATCGGCAACACGATGCCCTCCGTATGCGCCTCACCCATGCCGAAGATTCACCGCACGTGGCGTCACCAATAGTCGCAGAAAGCTGCGTGATCGAAACACTGCCTGAAGATCCGAGTTTGCACGCAGACTTTATTGGCGAGCGGTGCGAATACTACCACCGCAGCCTGGAGACCACTGACGGACCACTATTCCGTGCCGTTTATCTGCAAGCGCCTGATGAAAGACAAAGCTATTTATTCCTTGTTACTCATCACCTGATAGCTGATGACGTCTCCTGGCGAATGTTACTACGCGACCTTGATGAGGTTTACCGGCAACTTCACGCGAGGGGATTAATTCAATTCGCTGCCGAGGAGTCGTCGTACAAACAGTGGGGACAAGCGCGTGCTACGTATGCAGAGTCAGATGCTTATGACAACTATACGGCGAGGAAGTCAGAGGAAGTGGCTTCCCATGCCGGGAGACGTATGCTGTCGTTGGCACTCACCACTGACGAGACAGCGGCGTTGCTGAACGATTGCACAGCAACCTATCAGGCCGAACTCAATGAATTATTGCTGTCGGGAGTGTACCTGGCACTGCGCCAGTGGTCGGGTGAGAGCTCTGTGCGCATAAGGTTGGAAGAGCACGGTAGTGAGGATCTGTTTCCGGAAATAGATGTAGCAGAGATCGTTGGCTGTTTCATCACAAGCGATCCGCTCCTGCTCCACCACCAGGATGCCGGGCTCGCGGCAGGAATTGAAGCTGTTAAAGAGCAATACCGAGCTGTGCCTCACTATGGCATGGGTTATGGATTGATAAGCGATGTAGCCCATGACGAACTATTGAATGCTGCGGCTCTGATCGATCCAGGAACGCTGCTGTTCAAACAGCAAAGTGACTTCAGTCAGTTGCAAACGACGGTCTCCGTTTTTGCAGTAGCCGGCGAATACAAGAGTTGCCTAACGTTCGAGGTAGCGGCAAGGGCGCTACGTCTTCGCGTGGATTATGACGAGGGCCAGTACAACGAAGCAACGATTGCAACGCTGGCTCGCTCCATCGAAGAGGCGTTGCGAGCATTGATCGCTCGGCGTCCGTTGCTTGACAAATCCAGTAACGACTGACGCCGCTACATGGCTCACACTATTTCCTGAAGCTCCTGCCCGGCCAACTCGATTTGTTGAGCAAGACCGGCAATCGTTGGGGTATCAAAGAGGCTGTAGAGCGGCAGGTACACGTCAAACATGTTAGTAACCTTGGCCATGATTTGCATCGCATGAAGAGAGTTCCCGCCTACGTCGAAAAAGTCATCGTGAATTCCGATTCGTTCCAGCGCCAATATCTCGCGCCACATTTGCGCTATTGACTCTTCGAGCTGATTGCGCGGTGCGACGAACTGTTCCTCCAGCATCGGGCGGCTTTGATCAGGAGCAGGCAGTGCCTGCCGATCAACTTTGCCACTTCCGGTTAATGGAAACTCATCAAGTTGTACGAACGCGGTGGGCACCATGTAGTCTGGTAGTTTTGCCTTCACATAGCTGCGCAACTTATTGATCACTTCTGCACTGGGCTCGTTCGTCACCACGTAAGCGACTAGCCGTGGGTCGCCAGGCGAGTCTTCTCGGACAAGAACAACCGCCTCTTTGACCGTGTCGGGATCGTTGAGCACCGCCTCCACTTCGCCGAGCTCGATACGGAAGCCACGCAGCTTCACCTGGTGATCGGTTCGGCCGAGATACTCGATCGCGCCGTCCGGACGATATCGCGCGAGGTCGCCAGTTCGGTACAGTCGCGCTCCAGCGACTGTTCCAAACGGAGAAGGAACAAACCGCTCCGCGGTCAGTTCGGGCCGGTTGTGATACCCGCGCGACAAGCCCGCGCCGCCTACGTACAACTCACCCGCGACGCCGACAGGTACCGGCTGCAAATCGGAATTGAGCAGGTAAATCTGGGTGTTCGCAATGGGCCGGCCAATCGGAACGGCGGTCGAGTCGTTCTCCCGAAGCACTTCGCAATATGTCACGTCGGCAGCGACTTCAGACGAGCCGTAGAGATTGAGCAATACGGCATGCGGCAAACGTTGCCGAAAGATCTCGACCAGTTCGCTGCTCAAAACCTCGCCACTCGTGGTCCAGTATTTCAGTTGTGGAAGCTTTGCTTGAAGATCCACACCGGCATCGAGGATCATTCGCAGCAAAGATGGAACAACCGTGATTCTCGTGACTTCCTGCTGAGACAAGACCTCGACCAGCTTGATCGGATCCTTTATAACTTCATCCGGAATGATTACTGAAGGGACACCTCGCAGTAATGGTCCAAAAATCTCCCAAATAGAGTCGACGAAGTTCAATGACGTCTTTTGAGAGGAAACTTCACCGGCCGCGAAGGGATAGTTTTCCCACATCCAGCGGAAACGATTGATCGCACCCCGATGGAGATTGAGCACGCCTTTTGGTTGACCCGTCGAGCCCGACGTATAGATCGTGTAGCACAGAGTCTCTTCCGAAACATCCACCGCAGGCGACTCCTCGCTACACGCAGCGATCCGATCCCAGTCTGCGTCAACGCAGATCAGATCGACATCAATTCCGGCCAATACTTCGCGCCGTTGCTGTTGCGTTAACACCAGCGCGGGCTGCGCGTCAGAAATCATGAACGACAGGCGCTCCCGCGGATACGACGGATCCAAGGGTAAGTAAGCCGCGCCCGCTTTCAGCACTCCAAGCAGCGCCACCACCATTTCGATCGAGCGCTCCACACAGATGCCCACCAACTGCTCCGGCCCAACGCCCAGGTTTATCAGGTGATGTGCCAGTTGGTTGGCCCGGCGATTCAGTTCGCGGTAACTGATCCGTTCGTTGTCGAAGATGAGCGCTATGGCTTCAGGCGTGCGCTCGACCTGGGCCTCAAACAACTGCGGCAAGGTCATCTCGGATGGGTATTCCGCAGCCGTTTGATTCCACTCAGCCAGGACCTTCTGTCGCTCTTCATCAGACAATAACGAAGTCCGCGCGTGATTGCTTTCCGGCTCGGTGGCCATCGCCGTTAGCGCCCGCAGATAGTAGCTGGCGATCACCGTGGCTCGTTTTTTACTGAGGCGCTTTGCGTCCACATCGACCGAGAAGAAAATTTCGGAGGAATTCACACCTAAACTGAAGTTTACAAGCAGAGGGAGATTTGTTCGTTCGAAACCGATGCTGTCCAGCACTTCGATTCTGCTATTGTCGTGAAGCGCCCGAGCAACGTGAAAATGTGTGAAATTGAATGCTGCTGCAAACAACTCACGGCTGCCTTGCTCATTTTGCATCTGTGCGAGTGGATACCAGCGATAAGGCAGAGCTTCCCACTCATTCTGGAATGTTTGTTTGACCAGATCTGTCCAACTCCCGGGATGCAATTGTTGGCGGAAGGGAATGGTATTCAGAAACATCCCGATCAGTTGTTCACCATCGCCTTTTTCAGGACGGCCGTGAGAGACCAAACCAGTGATGACATCTGGATAGCCGCTCAGCACACTCATGACTTTGAGGTGCGCTGCCAACAAGACGCTCTTGATCGGCACAGACACCGAACGGGCCAGCTCTTTCAACCGTGTCGCCAATTCCGGTGCAAGCTCGACTGGAATGCTGTGGACGGTCGCGTCGGTATCAACCTCGACGTCGTGAAACAGCCACTGTTTCAATCCGCCATCGTTGCCGCCATCAAGTTTTTCGTGCCAGTAACGCCGGAATTCCTCTGACCGCAGCGCCCTGCGCTCCACCGCTACGTAATCGCGATAAGCACTAGCGAGCGGTTTGACGGCGGCAGGTGGACCATCTTGCTCCAGCAGCGAGACATAACCTTGGAATAGTTCGGCAAGCATCGAGGCTAAACTCCAGCCATCGAGGATCGCGTGATGAAAACCGATCGTGAATTGGAAACTGTCGCTAGTGCGGCGATGCAGCTCGATCTTCAGCAACGGTGCGCGCGTCAAGTCGAAATCGCGGTTCCTCTCAGTCTTGAGGTGCTCGTGGAGAAACTTCTCCTGGTCCTCAAGTGAGAGGTCATGTAGATCGGAAACGTGTAGCGGAACTTCGACTCTCGGGACAACCAGTTGCAGAGGCTCACTGAAAGTATGAAGCACAAAACAGGTGCGCAACGCTGCATGACGTTGCACGATCGATTCGAGTGCGGTACGCATCGCATCAGGGTTGTAAGGCACGCGCACGTGGTAACTGAACATGTTGTGAAAAACGCCGCTTCCGGGATTGAGTTCGCTATGAAAGATCATGCCGGCCTGGAGCATTGTGAGCGGATAGGCGTCTTCCAGGTCAGGTGGCAGTTTTAGGCGATCGTCTTCACTAATCAGCTCAAAAGGCCGCGTTGTCTCGTGTTGCTCGACATGATCACGTGCCGTGATAGCAACCCGGGCCAACTCGCGAATCGTTTGATACTTAAGAAGATCCTGTAGCGATAGAGCCAGGCCACGTTCCTGCACTTTTGCTACGACTTTAACGCTGCGAATCGAGTCTCCACCGAGCGCGAAGTAGTCGTCGTCGATACCGACCTGGTCCACGCCCAGCGCCTGCGACCAGATTCCTGCTAACAACTGCTCTATCTCTGTTCGCGGGGCCACAAAGTCCTGAGCGAGTCCGGGTCGAGTACCATCAGGAGCGGGCAATCCTCGCCTGTCCACCTTGCCATTCGCAGTCAAAGGCAGCGCGTCGAGTCGTACGAAGATTGCGGGCACCATGTATTCCGGCATTTTTGCCTTCAGGTAACTGCGCAAGTCGTTGACTACATCTGCGTTTGGATCCGTCGTGACTACGTAAGCAACCAGTCGCTTGTCGCCGGGCGTATCCTCCCACATGGCGACGACAGCTTCTTTGACAGCTTCGTGATCTCTGAGCACCGATTCGATTTCGCCGAGCTCGATGCGAAAGCCGCGCAGTTTGATCTGATGATCCGTGCGGCCTAGATATTCGATCGTGCCGTCAGGACGATAGCGCGCCAGATCGCCCGTTCGATAGATCCTCGCGCCCGCAACACTAAACGGATCCGGTAAGAAGCGCTCGGCTGTCAGATCCGCCTGATTCAGATAGCCGCGCGCCAACCCAATGCCGCCGATATACAACTCACCACTCACACCCACCGGCACTACTTGCAGGTTCTTATCCAGCACGTAGATTTGCGTGTTCGCTATCGGCCGCCCGATCGGCACTATCGCCCGCTCCACCGCGTTGCGGCAGTCCCAATACGTCACGTCCACCGACGCTTCCGTCGGTCCATACAAGTTGTGCAACTCCGCCGGCAGCAGCTTCACAAACTTTTCTTTCAGCTCATACGGCAACGCTTCGCCGCTGCAAATCACTCGTTTCAGACTGCGACACTCGCCAGCTCCTCTTTCCTCCAAAAACACCGCCAACATCGACGGCACGAAGTGGATGGTCGTAATCTCCTGCTGCTTGATGATGTCCACCAAATAGCGACTGTCGCCCTGTCCTCCAGGCCGCGCCATTACCAGTCGCGCCCCTGTAATCAATGGCCAGAAGAACTCCCACAGCGAAACGTCAAACGTGTACGGCGTCTTCTGCAAGACACGGTCTGCGGTAGTTAGCTGATACGCCTCCTGCATCCACAGCAAGCGGTTGCAGATTCCCTGGTGCGTGATCATCGACC
>Ga0207684_10000349_pt1 | contig 63895 bp, 57 predicted proteins | sample KBSK5501metaG_FD_184342 | JGI IMG/M metagenome (GOLD analysis project Ga0207684, IMG submission 184342) | Corn, switchgrass and miscanthus rhizosphere microbial communities from Kellogg Biological Station, Michigan, USA - KBS K5-50-1 metaG... | ecosystem: Host-associated > Plants > Roots >...
GGACATGCCGCCTTCCCAAACGGCCAAGATCTTGGCGGGATGGTCAAGGTAATAGAAAAGATTGTAAAACAGGGTATAGCCGAGGCGACCGCCCAGAATCACGCCGATCGCCGCATAGAGAATCAGATCGTGCAGGTCATTGAGCGGGAGAGCGACTTTCCGACGCGCAGCGCGAGTCTTGATCAGAAAGAATGCGGTCGCCAGTCCCAGTACGTACATGAGTCCATACCAGCGGATGGCCACCGGACCGAATCTGATCAGGATAGGATCGATATGGGGATTGGGAATCACAGGTCGCACATCCTACGAAGCTGAGAGTCCCTTTGCAAGCAATCTTCAATATCGCCCGCGGGTCCTGTCGCCGAGCAGCCCAGACGTTTTGGCAGAGAAACAGACATGCCGGGGGGCTTGACCCGGCGCGCGTATTCCGCTATGGACTCTCACCATCGTGGAAGGCAAACGGGCCTATACTCTCTATGATGCGATTCGGCGCGTGCTCGACCCTTTACGCCGGGATTGGGACAGTTTTACTCAAGAGGAACGCGACCTGATCCGTGCTGAATTAGAAGGATTTCTTCGCAGCGTCAAGCCCCCGGACGAACACTAGTTTAGTTTCACGCCGGCATAGCCGACTACTTGGTTCACATTCCCATTGATTTCCGAAGATGTGGCATAGCGAAGCACGACGGCAGTCTGCGTCCCCAAGAGGCGAGCGGCATGCATCACAGCGGTCGTGGGCGCATAGCCGCACATGGTGATGTTATGCGTCTCGATCGTGTGGTGGAATTCGCGTTCCTTAAGAGCGCAGAGAGCGTTGAGTGCGAGGCGATCTTGACATCGAGCAAAGGCATCGGCCGTGAGACCAGGGGCGGGTGACTGGCCAAACCCCGGGCCACAGTGAGTGAGGTCGGTGCTCGCGATTAATATCGGCGGTTCGTCCTGAGTTTTTGCGAGCGACGCCAAGGCCGCGCCCAGCGCAAGACAGCTTGTAAGGTCCCGAATGCCGACCACGATCGGCAGAATTTGAATATCAGGCCGCCTTGCAAAAAGAAAGGGGAGCTGCACCTCCAAACAGTGCTCATACTGGTGCGCGAGATGATCCGGAGCGGCGTCGGCGCACAGAGTGAGGAAGGCCTGCGCCAGGTCTTCGGCAATCGACACGAGCCCGCCGGGTATCGCCCATTTTCCCTGAGCATAGACTGAGAGCGGCGGTCCGTAGCCTGTATGGTTCGGTCCCACCAAGATCGCTGTGTGCGGAATGCGCACGCGGCTGTATACGGCGCCCGCGACGGAGCCCGAAAACATCAGGCCGGCATGCGGACAAACAATCGCGGTGGCCGGCAGAGCAACCGCATCGGGCTCGAGCAGGGAGTGAACCTGCTGATGAAGGCCCGTCGCCGAGGCTTCGTAAAAGGTGCCGGCACACGCTGGAGGACGGGTCATTGTCACTCAGGCGGGCCGTTGTGCGACCAAGCTTGCGAGAAAAGGGCCTTCCATGCGTTCCCGATCACACCCGCCCGCCATTTCACCCTCCCACCCTGGGTCGGCCAAGACCGACCCTTTTCCCCTAGGCTCGCTAGGACGAGCTCCTTCCCGGTAGGCCAAGATCCGGAGTTCCGAGAACAGCGATAGGAGCTCGTTGTGGCCCAGACAGAATTCCCGGCGGCGTGGATGATTGAAACGCTCGTGGTTGTCAATCAGGAATGTTTCATAGATGACGATGCCGCCGGGTCGCAGCGATTTGATGATAGCCGGAATCAGGTCCCGCTGCAGATAATAGAAGACCACAATCAGGTCGAAAGTTTCGACCGGGATCGACGGCTCTCGCTCAAGATCGACCAGGCGTGTGGTGATCGGAAGATGGAGCGACGCGGCCTTCGCCGCGAGAGCTTGCAGGCTGTCTTGATTGCGGTCCCACGCATGCACCTCAAAACCCTGCTGAGCGAGATACAGGGCGTTTCGACCCTCCCCGGATGCAAAATCAAGCGCCCGTCCTGGCTGTAATAGGTGGCGATGATCGACCAGCCAGGATGCCGCGGATTCGTTCTGACTGTGCTGGCCACTGCGAGACCCCCGGGCAATCCGGGCGCCTACCGAGCCCACCGTGATCTTTATGGGTGGACGCAACTTTCGCACCCACAGGCGCACCTCTCCGATGTTTGAGTCTTTCAAAATGACTTCGGCTAACCTTTCCCCGAGTGTTTCAATCAGGCAGAATTGTTCCTGTTGAGCGGTGGCCACGACTTTCTTGGCGACCACTGCATAATCCACGGTGTTCTGAAGGTCGTCTGTGGAGATTGCCTTGGACAGGTCAAGAAACAGCTCCAGATCCGCGGCCAGGGGTTGAGGAGTGGTCCGTTCGCTCTCGTCGATCCCGACGAATCCCTCAAATTCCAATCGTTCGATCACCAAGCGATCAGCCATTTCAAAAACTCCTAAATTGCTAAAAGAGCGTTATTTTTCGCTACTCTCGAAGGCTTGTCAAGGGAGGACAGTGATCTGGTTTTCCCTTGACTTGGATTCACATGAGATTTCATAATCAACAGTTACAGCCTACGAAAAGGTGCGTGTGCGATGGCGGAGTTCACTCATTTTGATGCAGCCGGTCGGGCGCGGATGGTGGACGTGTCAGAAAAACCCAAGACTAACCGGACCGCCACCGCGCAAGGTCGCGTGCTCATGCGCCCGGAAACCCTTGAGAAAATCCGCCGCGGAAATATTGCCAAAGGGGACGTGCTCGCGGTGGCTCAGACCGCCGGAATCATGGGAGCGAAGAGAACCCCTGATCTGGTGCCGATGTGCCACCCGCTGTTGATCACCGGCGTAGATATTGATTTCAAGGAAGACCCTCAGCCTGATCGTAACGGTCTGTGCGGCATCACCGTCAGCGCCACGGTCAGAACGACCGGCCAGACGGGCGTGGAAATGGAGGCAATGACGGCCGTTGCTGTAGCGGCCCTCACCATTTATGATATGTGCAAGGCTGTCGACCGCGGCATGGTCTTCACAGATATCTGTCTTGTGGAAAAGGCCGGCGGAAAATCCGGCCGCTACCTTCGTGGCGAACCAGGATGATCAGGCTTAAGCTCTTCGGGCTGCTCAAGACTCTGGCCAACAACCAGACCGACATCTCGGTCCCGCTCGAGGGCGGAAAAAAAATCGAGGATCTGGTTGGGCTGCTTGACAAAGAATACCCTGCCATGGCGGAGCTCGTGCACAAGAAGAAGGTCTTGATTTCCGTCAATCAGGAGATCGCTCATCCCGAAACAATCATCCAAGAAGGTGATGAAGTCGCACTTCTTCCTCCCTTTGCCGGAGGCATGGGGGAGTTCGATGAGGACATGTTCGTGCGGGTCCAACAAGGGGATTTTTCGATCGATGCCGAGATTGCCCGCGTTCGCGCACGCTCCACGCGCATTGGCGGGATCGCAATTTTTCTGGGCACGGCGCGGGATCGTTCCAAAGGCCGAGAAGTGAGCAGCATCAAGTTCGAGTACTACGAGGGCATGGCGCAGAGAAAACTTCGCGAGATCCGCCAACGGGCGCTCCAGGATTTCGATGTACTCGAGGTGTTGATTGTTCACCGGTATGGCAACATTGAGATCGGTCAAAACATCGTTCTGGTAATCGCAGCAGCGGAGCATCGAGCCGAGGCGTTCCGGGCCTGCAAATGGAGCATCGATGAGCTCAAGCAGATCACGCCGATCTGGAAACAAGAAACCACCCCCGAGGGCGAGATCTGGGTGGAGGAACACCCGTGAGCCCAATGCCGGTGCCCCAAGAGCTGCCTGGCGTCCAGGATGCCTTCGGACGCCCTCTCAGGAGCCTGCGGCTCTCAGTAACGGATCGCTGCAACCTGCGCTGCAAGTACTGCATGCCTGAAGATGAATACGCCTGGTTGCCCCGAGAAACGCTGCTGACGTTTGAGGAAATGAACAGCTTGACCGGGTTGTTCACCGAACTCGGAGTGGACAAGGTACGACTGACCGGCGGCGAGCCGCTGCTGCGCAAGGACCTTGGCACGCTGATACGGCTGTTGTTGCAAAACTCTCGAATTCAGGACTTGGCGTTGACGACCAATGGAATTTTGCTGGCTGAGCAGGCGCAGACCCTCTACGAGGCCGGCCTGCACCGCATTACCGTGAGCTTGGACACGCTTCAACCCGAGCGGTTTCGGGCGCTGACGAAAAGGGATATGCATCGCCAAGTCCTCGAAGGCATTGAGGCCGTTGGGCGAATCGGATTCAAAAGCTTGAAACTCGATACGGTCGCCATTCGCGGCTTCAATGAGGATGAGCTTGCCGATCTCATTGAATACGGCAAGCGCGTGCGGGCGGAAGTTCGCTTTATTGAGTATATGGATGTGGGAGGCGCCACGGAGTGGTCCATGGATAAGGTCTTGTCACGCGCGGCAATCCTTGAAACCCTGGGCCGGCGCTATGGCGCCATCGAGCCGGTGATCGAAGAGAGTTCCGCGCCTGCGCAGCGCTTCCTTCTGCCTGATGGCACCACTTTCGGAATCATTCCTTCAACGACCACACCCTTCTGCGCGAGTTGTGATCGCAGCCGTCTCACGGCCGACGGCATGTGGTATCTCTGCCTGTACGCGAAGGATGGGATCGACTTACGCCATGTCTTACGCAACGGCACATCTCCTCAGGAGATCAAAGGCCTGATCCGATCAGTCTGGCAAGGCAGGAAGGACCGAGGCGCCGAAGAGCGTAAAGCCCTCGAGCGGATTGGCGTGCGAGAAGAGCGGCTGATCGAGATCGACCGGCTTCGTCGGGACCCCCATCTTGAAATGCACGCCAGAGGGGGATGACGGCCGCCCGTCCTCATGGCTGATCCACATATCTTTTCACTACTCTCCCTGGGCTTTCTTTTAGGTCTTAAGCACGCCTTGGATGCCGATCACGTGGCAGCGATCCTGACCATTGCGACAGAGAATCGCACCTTCTGGCGCTCCTCTCTTATCGGCTTCTGCTGGGGCGTTGGGCATACGGTGATTCTGTTGGTAGTCGGAACGGCCGTCCTGCTTTTCAAGCTCACGATCCCATCGGCCTGGGCGAAACTGTTCGAGATCGCAGTGGGACTGATGCTTGTCGGCCTTGGACTGTCAGTGGCTTTTGCACTCTGGCGAGAGCGCGTCCATCTCCATGCGCACTGGCATGAGCATGGCGAACAGCACCGGCATCTTCATTCCCATAGTCGGAGCGCGCATCACGATCATCTCCATCGGTTTCGTTTGGAGTACAAGTCTCTGGCGGTGGGAATGGTTCATGGGCTCGCGGGCAGCGCTGCCCTCCTTCTACTGGTGCTCGCGGCAGTTCCTTCCCTGGGTGTGGGCCTCGTGTATATTCTTGTGTTTGGGGCCGGGTCGATCCTCGGGATGGTCTTCTTAGCGACTGCCATGAGCATCCCCTTCGCCATGAGCGCCGAGAGAACGGCGCGCGTCCATCAAACCTTAAGAGCCGCCGCGGCGCTGTTCAGCATCGTGCTGGGCAGCACCATACTCTTCGAATTGCTCTTGGTGTGACAACCTTCTGGCGTGTTGTCCTCGGTGCGGACCTTCCCAGAGGGGCTTCAACGGGAATGGAAGATTGACTTGCGGTGCTGTTTTGTCTACTCTGGATCTTGATGAAGGCTCCGCACATTCGCCTGCATCACACCGTCGGCACACCTGAGAATCTTCTTGCCTCCAGGCTGACGCTCCGAAGGCCTGACAGCGGTGCGAGAAGCCGGCAATAGCGATAATGGCGAACAAAAAAGATCGACTGACGAACGAGTTAAGCAAGTACGTCGGCCTGGGGCAATGGGCAAAAGCTGTTCAGACACTTCAAAGTCTGATCCATCTGGAGCCTACCAACACCCATTATTATCTTCGCATGGGCGATTACTCGCTGAAGGCCGGCAATAAACCCGCGGCGATCAAATCCTATTATGAAGCGGCGGACATGTACGTGAAAGCCGGATTTTCCGTCAAGGCCATTGCGACGTACAAAATGATTCTCAAAATCGCGCCAGGAGAAACCGAGGCGACCGCTCTTATGAAGTCAGTCAATATCGCATTCGGCGGCATCGCCTTCGATCCGTCATTCTTAGTTCATCAGACGCCGACGACCGCATTAAAAGAGAGCGCGGAATCCGAACCGGCGACCGAGAACGAAGAGTTGGACCTGGTGGAGCCTTCCGAAGAGGCGGTCTTCCCCGTTGTTGAGCCCCCGGTTCCAGACCTCCCTGTTCCAGTTCCAGATGTCCCTCTTCCAGAGCCCGTTGCAGACTCCCTCCAAGACTCCGTGCAGGACCGTCTCGAGCTTGTCGAAGAGCCCGAGCTTCCCTCGCCGGCCGCTCCCGCCCCGCTCTTTTCATTCGTCCCACCCGTCGCTGTGATGAAGCTCACGGAAAAGAAAAATATCGATCAGCTGTTCGCCAGTTTTACGCAAGAAGAATTCGGAGCGATTGTGGAGAAGCTGGAGCCCCTGGAATTTATGGATGGAGAACGGGTCATCGCCGAGGGAGACGAAGGCGACGGCATGTACGTCATCACACGGGGCGGTGGAACAGTGGTGAAAGAACACAAAGGGCAAGAGGTAGAGATGTGCGATTTGGGCGAAGGCGAGTTCTTCGGAGAGCTGTCGCTCCTGGCCGGCGGGCTGCGCAGTGCGTCGGTTTTCGCCAAGGGCGAAACGGAAGCCTTGCGGCTGAAATCATCGGATCTCTTTGAAATGATCAAGCAGTATCCCCGGCTGAAAACCGTTCTCGAGCAGTTTGCTCTCGCGATGAGTACGAAGATGCGGGATCTGCCCGAATGACTGGGGCGAGACTTGCCCGATAGAGCGGCAGAGGGTACTACATGATCGTTAGAATTCTCGGATGTCATGGCTCCGAATTGATCACCACCGACAGCCGCGGAAGGCTTCACGAGTGCAAAGCATGTGGGTTTCTGGTGAATGGAACATGCATGGTCGATGCCGGCTCAATCACGGGCAGCCTAGTACAGTCTGAGCAAGACAAGATCCGAAATGTGCTGCTCTCCCACGCCCATTTCGATCACATCAAAGGCGTGCCCCTTCTTGCTGACAACATGGTGGGGCGAACCCACGGTACTCCCATCAACATCTGGGGACTGCCCGAAGTCGTGCATCTCGTGCGTCAGCATATTTTTAATGGTGAGATTTATCCCGACTTCGCCCGGTTGCCCACGGTGGAGGTCGCGCCGCTTACGTTCCAACCGTTTCTGGATGAGAAGCCGATCCAACTTGACGGCATTGAAGCGGTTCCCGTGCGAGTGAATCATAGCGTCCCCGCTGTGGGCTTTCTCATTCGAGATGAGAAGACGGCATTCCTGTACAGCGGCGATACTGCCGAGACCAGGCGCATCTGGGAACTCGGTAAAGAGGAGCGCCGGCTGAAAGCAGCATTTATTGAAACGTCCTTTCCGAATGATCTCAAGGATGTTGCCAAAGCCAGCGGTCATTTGACGCCTGAAATGCTACGCGGCGAGATCGTGAAGCTCGGCCGGCCAGACGTCCCGGTCTATATCTATCATCTCAAGCCATCCTATCTGGAACGCATTAAAACGGATCTCAATGCCTTGCGCTTGCCGAACCTCCATTTCCTGGAGGAAGGCCAAGTCATCACGCTCTGAGTATGGCCTGGTTTAAAAAGGAACAGCAGGCGCCTGGCACTGGCGGCAAAAAGCCGAGCGGCTCCGAGGGGCTGTGGCTGAAGTGTAACCATTGCCGCGAGATCATCTATCGAAAAGAAGTCGAGCGCAACGCCAAAGTCTGCCCGAAGTGCGAGTACCATTTTCCTATTTCGGTTGAAGATAGAATCGAGCTGCTCCTTGACCTTGGCACCTTCCGTGAGTGGGACCGGAACCTGGCGCCGGCCGATCCGCTTCGGTTCAAAGATACGCGTCGCTATCGAGACCGCTTGGTGGAGAGCCAGGAGCGCACAGGTAAGAAAGATGCGATCGTCATCGGCGAGGGGCGCATCAATGGAGCCCGTCTGGCTTTAGGCGTCTTTCACTTCGCGTTTATGGGGGGCAGTATGGGATCGGTGGTAGGGGAAAAGATTATTCTCGCCGCCGATCGCGCCTTACAGGAGCGCCTCCCCTTGGTGCTGGTCACGACCTCCGGCGGTGCCCGCATGCAGGAGGGCATTTTCTCCCTTATGCAAATGGCGAGGACGGTAGCGGCGGTCGGACGCCTTGCGCAGGCACGGGTGCCCTTTATTTCGATCCTGGCGGATCCGACGTTCGGCGGAGTAACCGCGAGCTTTGCCATGCTGGGCGACGTGATCATAGCCGAACCCAAGGCGCTCATCGGCTTTGCCGGGCCGCGCGTCATCGAGCAGACCATCCGGCAACAGCTTCCCCAGGAATTCCAACGTGCCGAATTTTTGTTGGAACACGGCATTATCGATTTGATTGTCCCTCGCAAAAGACTAAAGGAAACGGTCTCCGACCTCATGGGGTTTTTTCGATCCGACTCAGACAAACTCGTCAGTTCCTATTGACCGGTCATTACACCCGCCCACCCTGGCGCCGCCGAGACGACGCCTTTTCCCCTGTCACGCGCCGCTCCCGAAGTGGTCCTGAGTGTTGCGGTTTCCCACCTTTTGTGGTAGAAGCGCTTCGCTTTTACACCGGATGATTTGAGCCGGTGGCCATGGAGTTTGAAAAGAGTCTCCAGTATTTATACGCACTTCAGAGCCATGGGATCAAACCCGGCCTGAGTCGCACGAAGGCTTTGCTCGGTGTGTTAGGGAGTCCGCATCGTTCCTTCCGCGTATTTCATGTCGCCGGAACGAACGGAAAGGGATCGACGGCAGCGATGACAGCGTCGATGCTGGCAAAACAGGGGTACCGGGTAGGACTCTACACGTCTCCCCACCTCATCGATTTTACCGAGCGCATTCAGGTGAACGGTGCGCCAATTTCTCATGATCGTGTTGCCGCCTTGACGGAGACCGTACGGCACGCGGCGGAAAGCCACCTGCGGGAACCGCCGACGTTCTTCGAAGCGACGACCGCTATGGCCTTCGCGCACTTTGCGGAAGCCGCCGTGGAGGTCGGCGTCATCGAAGTTGGCCTTGGAGGCCGATTTGACGCCACGAATGTGGTCGCACCGCTGGTCTCAGTGATCACCACAATTGCGATGGATCACCACCAGTATTTAGGAGATACGCTGGAAGCGATTGCCGGTGAAAAGGCTGGGATCATCAAGAGCCGGATCCCGGTCGTCATCGGTCGAATTGAGGCTCAGGCCCTCTCAGTCATTCAATCGATAGCCTCGGAACGCGAGGCGCCCGCTCGCTTGCTTGGTCGCGAGTTTGACACCCAAGGCGACAGCTCCGCGCAATTTTCATATCACGGGCTGTCGCAACATTACGATAATTTGGCATGCCCCTTGGCCGGCCGCCATCAGCTTGACAATGCCGCCTGCGCGCTGGCGGCGCTGGAAGTGGCGCAGGAGCAGGGGATGCCCATCTCAGAAGCCAGTGTTCGAGAGGGTCTTCGAACGGTGCGATGGCCGGGGCGGCTGGAGACTGTCGCCGGGCAGCCACAGATTCTTCTTGACGGGGCCCATAACCTACAGGCGGCCGACGTGTTGGCGTCATATCTGACTGCGAAGGCCAATGGGTTCCCCCATCAAGGGCACCTGATTTTTGTCGTGGGAATGATGCGCGACAAGGACCGACGGGGAGTCTTAGCGCGGCTCGCGAGAATCCCGGGGGCGAGTCACCTGATTCTCACAAAGGCGAGACATCCGCGAGCTGCCGAGCCTGAGGAGTTGGCGCAGGCGGCGGCCGGGCTGGAAATTCCGATTGAGATCACTTCCTCTCTCCCTGCGGCTTTCGCACGTGCCCGCGCGCTAGCGCATTGCGAAGATACGATCTGCGTCACCGGCTCTCTCTCGGTGGTCGGGGAAGCCAAGGCAATCCTGGAAAAAACAACTGTGTCTGATCTCCGGGGTTGAAGGTGAAGACCGGCCCCGCGGTCGTCCTTTTGGCGCTATTGATTGTGCGCGCGTGGCCCGGCATTGCCTTTGCGGCGGAAGGAGATCCTTCCCGGCCCATTCACATACAAGCCGATACCCTGACCTACAATAAGACGACCCGGATGTATCACGGCAGCGGTCATGTAATGATTGTGCAAGGGCCGCTCCGGCTCGACGCTGACGAGGGAGAGCTCAATGTCGATACAGGCCAATTGACGGCCCTTGGCCATGTGTACCTGAGCGACGGTGTCAGCAACATTCGCGGCGATCGTCTGGACCTCAATATTAATTCCTCTCAGGGAGTTATTTTCCACGGCCGGATTTTCGTCGTGGACGGCAATTACACCGTTGACGGCAGCGTTCTAGAGCGTTTGTCCGAAACGCAATATCAGGTTGAAGACGCCTCCTTTACGACCTGTACCGAAGTGGAGGGCGAACGTGTTCCGTGGCGGATCAAGGCCGGCTCCGCAGAGCTCGATCAGGGAAACTTCTTCTACGCCCGGAATGCGCGGTTTTGCATTCTGGATATTCCAGTGATGTACCTGCCGGCAGTGGTATTTCCGGCCAAGAGTGAGCGCTCCACCGGCCTGCTTACTCCGTCCATGGGAACCAGTGAGAAACAGGGCTACAAGATCAAGCAAGGCTTTTTCTGGGCGATCAACCCTAGCCAGGACGCCACCTTCGTGATCGATGAGCGCGGCAGGCTCGGATACGGTGGTAATGCGGAATATCGCTACATCCTATCCAGGACGTCCGAAGGACAGATTTTCACCCGGTACTTCTACGACACCCAAAATCACGTCGACCGCTTGGATGTCCTCGCTCGCCATGTGACCAAGTTCTCCGAGGATCTCCAGGGCCGGGTCGATATCAATTACCTGAATCAGAAAAACAATCTGGCCGTTTTAAGCGAAAACGTGTTGCAGCGCGTCGCCACATTTCAGGAATCCCAGGCGTATCTCACCAAGCGTTCGGATAATCAGGTGCTGTACGGGCTCGGACGCTATTCCCAAAACCTCAGCTTCTCAGATAAGACGACGTTGCAAACCCTGCCCGAGGTCGGCTACAGCCTGTTACCTGCCCGGCTCTGGAACCTACCACTTTATGGCTCCATGGACAGCGCCTTCGATAGTTTTTATCGCCAGGAAGGCCTCGATGCTCGGCGTGTCGACGCATTTCCTCGACTCTGGTTGCCTATGCCAGCCGGGCGCTACTTCACGTTCACGCCGCTGGCCGGTTTCCGCGAGACATTCTACAGCCGCCGCCAGCAAGCAGATCAGTCCACGTCCCGGGAACTTCCCTATGTCAGCGCTTTGCTGGACACGCACCTCGCGCGCCGCTTTCCAAACGCCGGTGGCCAGGGTATTCTCCACAAGATCGAGCCTGCCGTTATCTATGAATGGGTGCCACCGAGCACCCAGGGCAAATTCCCCGTCTTCAATGATGTGGACCTTATTGAGAAGAAGAACCTGGTGACTTATCGGTTGACCAATCGGCTCTCCACGAAAGTCTTTGCGGGAGAGGCGTTGCAAAATCTGGAATTCGCCTACTTACGTTTCACCCAAAGCCAGCATTTAACCTCCTCGCCGACGGGAAAGCCTTTTTCCGATCTCCGGACGGAATTGGTTCTCAAAACCTTGACGCCGTTACCGATGACTTTGGATATCGACACCTTTTACAATCACGCCGAAACGGCGGTGGCCCAGATCAATACTGATCTTAGCGTCGAGCTGACCAAGCGGTTCTTTGTCGGCGTCGGCGAGCGCTTCACGAGGGCAGGGACAGTGCCGGTCAAGGGAGACCTCTTTAATCCTCTTTCGTTAAATGAGCAATTGGTGCAGGAGCAGACCACTCATTTCTATACGGGCCAAATGGGTATTGTCTTGCCATACAATTTTAATTTTGTGACCCATGCGTATTTTGACAAAAACGCTGGAGTCTTTCCTGAGATCAATTATGGGCTCTTCTACGTCGGTGCAGACCGTTGTTGGGGAGTCGGCTTCTTCTATATCCAGCGTCCGGCTCATAATTCGGAATTCGCCTTTGTATTTACTCTCGGGGGAGTCGGCTATACCGACTCCCCGTTCAGCGGACTCTACCGGGCGCTTTTCGGCCGCCTAGGTCTCGATATCCAAAAACTTCGATAAAGCAGGCGCCTGCGGCTGACCCCGGGAAAAGGCTCCGTCCTACGGGAGAAAAGCCTGTCGGGGTACCCATTGCTCCTCTCATGCAATGGGTCAATGGCTTGGGGTTGGGTGGGTGATATGGCGGAGCCGGGGCGGGCGGGTGAGATGGCGCGAAGTTGGGGTACCCGTTGCTCCGGAAGTGCATCGGGTCTGTGAGCGGCGTTCTAATGGTACCTTGACAACCGCGGCCAGCTCGCTCTCATAATTCCGCATGCTGGGAGCGTCATCTTCGATACGGTTCATGTCGGCTGTCCGGGTAATCGGCTTTGCCGCGGCCATGCTATTAGCGCTCGCTGGCGCCATGGTGATTCCTGTCAGCCACACCGACAATGGGCGGCGAATTTTTTTGTATGGCACGACGGCCGGAGGCCAACTTGTTGAGAACAGCCACGGAATGGAGGGCGTCGGGTGCGCGATGTGCCATGGCGCGGACGGGCGCGGAGGCATCATGCATGGTATTGCTGCTCCCGATATTACTTTCTTGCGGCTCATCGACGCGCAAGGCCATGACCATCAAGCCACCGGCCGGCGTCATCCGGCCTTTAATCGGGAGACCATCAAAGCGGCGGTCGTTGTGGGCATCGATCCGGCGGGCAACAGGCTGGATGACGAGATGCCGCGATGGACGGGTTTGAGCGGCAAGGATCTGGAAGATCTGATTGATTATTTGCAATTCCTTTCACGAGGTCATCTCCCTCGTGCGCCGGCTCCTGAGCGAATGTAAGATGCATCTCCAGCCCCTCCTTTGTAAGGAGGGGAGAGGGGAGGTAGCACACTCTACCCCACCTTGCCTCCCCTTACAAAGGGGAGGAAAACAAAACTCCAGAAAACCGATTCATCACATTGACAGAATTCCACTGCGTGGGCTAGGATTCCAGAAAGTATAGACTCCATCCTTTATCAGCACTTTGGGCCAACCTTCGGAGGTATAAGAGTGAGCAACGCTACTCCTGTCAGTTCTGGCACTTGGGACACGGAAGTTGGCAAGGCCTCAGGCCTCGTCCTGGTCGATTTTTGGGCGGTGTGGTGCGGGCCGTGCCAGATGGTCGCTCCGGTCGTCGAGGAGTTGGCTTCGGAATACAACGGCAAGCTCAAGGTCATGAAGCTCAACACGGATGAGAATCCGGATGTGGCCGGCCGGTACGGCATCATGAGCATTCCGACCCTGCTGTTTTTTCGGGGAGGCCAGCCGGTTGATAAGGTCGTAGGAGCGGTGCCGAAAAAAGTTCTGAAGGACGCCATCGACCGACTTCTTGCGCCCTCTGTATAGCGACCCATGTGCTGACCGAGCTCCGCATCCGGAACTTTGCGATCATCGAGGACATCGGGCTCGAGTTTTCAGATGGATTTACGGTGCTGACCGGCGAAACCGGCGCTGGAAAGTCCATCCTGGTCGATGCTGTCGATCTGCTCGTCGGCGGCCGCGCGTCGGCCGACGCGATTCGAACGGGCGCTGAGGAGGCGGAGATCTCGGGGGTTTTGATGTGGGCGGCAACGTCCAGGTCCTTCGTCTTCTGGATCAGCACGATCTCCTGGGCTCCGGCGAGACCGGCCTGATTCTTCGGCGTATCCTCTCTCGCGCCGGGCGGCATCGCCTGCATGTCAACAGTCGTCCCGCGCCGCTCGGCCTGCTGCAGACCCTCCAAGGGTTTCTCGTCGACATCCACGGACAACACGACCAACAGTCTCTGTTCAAACCCGCGGTGCAATTGGCACTGCTCGACGCCTTCGGGGAACTGACCGAGCTGGCGGCGCAATATGCGCTCGCGTTCGAGCACATGCGGAACCTGGATGCGCAACTCGAGGAGCATCGACGGATCGGCGCGGACCGCCAAGCCCGCGAAGAGCTCCTTCGTTACCAGGTCACCGAGATCAATGCATCGCAGTTGCGGCTTGGCGAAGATCGTGAACTGGAGCGCGAGCGACTCCTGCTTTCTGAGGGACGGCGCCTGGCGGAGCTCGTCCAGAAAATTTATGGCCCCCTATATGAGGAAGAGGCTTCGATCCTTGGAGGTCTACGTGCTCTGGGCATACCTTTCAAGGAAGTGGCCGCCATCGATGCTGAGCTTTGCGCCGATCGGGAGCGATTTGAAGCGGCTCTGACTGAGTTGCTGGATCTTGCGCATCGTTTGCGCGACTATCGGGACCGCTTGGAGTTTGATCCCGAGCGCTTGGATAAGGTGGAGGAGCGCCTGGACCTTCTCCATCGCCTCATGAAGAAGTACGGCGGATCGTTGGAGGAGGTGATTCGGTGGGGGATGGAGGGCGAACAGCAGCTCCGAGAGGTTGAGAATCTGGAAAAGGAGCTTGCCAGGCTCACGGCAGAGGCGGACAACGCGCGCCGGGCGGCGTGTCAACAAGCCAAGACCTTATCGCAGAAACGGCAGCAAGCGGCCGGCGATCTTGAAAAGCAGCTTGAAAAGGAACTGAAAGCCCTCCAGATGGAACGGGCTCGCGTAAAGATCACGGTAGCACCCCCGAATGGGGATATGGCCGAGTCCTTGACCTCCACCGGAATCGACGAGGTCAAATTCCTCTTTTCGGCCAATGCTGGAGAGCCGCCGCAATCGTTAACGCGCATTGCCTCGGGCGGCGAGCTTTCCCGGGTAATGTTGGCGCTTAAGACGGTGCTGGCCCACATGGACCAGGTGCCGGTGCTGGTCTTCGACGAGGTGGATGCCGGCATCGGGGGCGCTGTCGCGGAAGTGGTCGGCAAGCGGCTCAAACAATTGAGCCGACACGGACATCAGGTCTTCTGCATTACGCATTTGGCGCCTATCGCGGCGCAGGCCCAATCCCACTTCGCGGTCACGAAAGGAACAAAGGGCGGCCGGACCGTCACGACTGTGACGCGGTTGAATGCTGCCGCCCGCGTCGAAGAAGTCGCGCGTATGCTCGGTGGTGAGACGATCACCACGAAGATCCGCGAAACCGCCAAAGAGATGCTGAGCGCCGGTCAGAGATAGGCCTTCAGCGCCTGGCCGGTGTGCGAGGCGCGTTCGACCAATACGGCTTCGGGGGTGCCCATCGCCACCACCTCGCCGCCCATCTCGCCGCCTTCCGGTCCTAAATCGATCACCCAATCGGCGGTTTTGATGACATCCATGTTGTGCTCGACGACAAGGACTGTGTGGCCGGCATCCACGAGCCGGTTCAGCACAGCCAGGAGTTTCTTCACATCGTCGAGGTGAAGACCCGTGGTCGGCTCATCCATGATATAGAGGAGCCGGTGATGTGCTTTGCGGCCCGCAGGAAGTTTCACCAGTTCACCGGCGATCTTCAACCGCTGGGCCTCACCCCCTGACAGCGTCGTCGCCGCTTGTCCTAACCGCAAGTAACCGAGCCCGATCGATGAGAGCACACGCAGCTTGGAGACGAGGGAAAGGCTGTCGGAGAAGAATTGCTGGGCCTCCGCCACAGTCATGTTCAGGACGTCGTAAATCGAAGCCCCTCGATATTTCACGGTCAGGATCTGAAGTTTAAAGCGTCGCCCCTCGCACATCTCGCACGTCACATACATATCCTCGAAGAAGTACATTTCCATCTTCTGCAGGCCGGTGCCTTGGCACGCTTCGCACCGGCCTCCGATCGTATTGAATGAGAAAGCCCCTGCAGTGAGTCCGGCTCGACGCGAGTCCGGCAGCGCGGCGTAGATGCGCCGGATGTCGTCGAAAGCCTTGAGGTAGGTCACCGGGTTCGAGCGGGGGGTTCGTCCGATCGGTTCCTGGTCGATCAGCCGTACCCCGTGCAAGTGCTCGATGCCGCGGATGGCCTCGAATCGGCCCATTGGAAGATTTTCGAGGCGGAAGGCCCGCGCCACGGCACGGTACAAGGTGTCCTGGACAAGAGTGCTTTTGCCCGAGCCGGAGACCCCGGTCACGCAGGTCAGGGTACCGAGCGGGATGCGAATGTTAATGTTTTTGAGATTGTGTTCTTGCGCGCCGACGAGCAGGAGCGATTGGCCGGCGCCTGGGCGGCGCTTACGTGGGAGGGGAATGCTCTCTTCGCCTCTGAGATAGCGGGCCGTCAGCGCTCGTGAATCCCCAAGGAACTCCGGGAACCGCGCGGCCGCGACGACTTCTCCGCCCTCCTCGCCTGCGGCCGGTCCCATCTCGACCACAAAATCGGCGGATTCAATCATGGTCCGGTCATGCTCGACCATGAGAACGGTGTTTCCCTCCTTCGCCAGGTCGGCCAGGATCTCGGCAAGCCGCTGCGTGTCCCGCGCGTGCAAGCCAATCGTGGGTTCATCCAGGACATACAGGGTTCCCGTGAGGTGGGCGCCGAGTTGAGTGGCAAGACCGATGCGCTGCGCCTCGCCCCCTGAGAGCGTCCGGGTGAGCCGAGAGAGGGTGAGATAGCTGAGGCCGACACGCATAAGAAATCCGAGTTTCGCCTGCAACATCTTCAGGATGTCATTGGCAACGTCCTGTTCAAAAGGCGAGAGTGGCAAGGCTTGGACCCAGTCGTGAGCTTCGCTGATCGTCATGTCCGACACTTCCGCAATCGAGCGTCCGCCCACCCGCATGGCCAGCGCCTGCGGTCGCAAGCGTGTGCCGAGGCATGCTTCACATGAGAAGGGACTGCGGTACCGGCTGAGCATTACGCGCACATGGAGTTTGTATCGCTTGCCTTCCAGGTACCTGAAGAAGGCGTGGATGCCTTCGACTTTGGATTTTCCTTCCCACAGGAAAGTCCGTTCCTCGGATGTCAGCTTTTCATATGGTTTGGTGATGTCCCAACCGTGCCGCTTAAAGCCGAGAAGCATCTGCTTCTGCCACCATTCTGCCGACGGCTTAGTCCAGGGTTCGATCGTACCAGCCGCGAGGCTCTTGCTCTTGTCCGGGACGATCAGGTCTTCGTCGTACCGAAGGTTATTGCCGAATCCCTTGCAAGTCGGGCACGCGCCGAGCGGATGGTTGAACGAAAAGAGGGCGGGCTTCGGCATCTCGAAAATGCGCCCACAGGATTGACAGCCGTAGGTTTGAGCGAAGCTGCGGAGGCCCTTGCCCATAATCTCGATCACGCAAACGTTGTGGCCTTCCCGGAACGCCGTTTCGATCGCCTCCACTAATCGAGACCGGTCCTCGACGCGAAGCCGTAGCCGGTCGAGGATAACATGGACTTCAGATCGGCCTTTCAACTGCGCGATGATATCGCCGACCGCGTCCGGAGTGAGGTCGAGCACGTCATTATCAAGCCGGAGGCGGACAAACCCACGGCCGATCAGGTCCTTCAGAAGCAAATCGAGTTTGGCTGTGGGAGTCAGGGAGAGCGGAAAGAGGACCATGGCACGACTCTCGAGATGGTCCGCGAAGAGGGCCTCGGCGACCTCTCCCGACTGATATGCACGGGCGGCAATCCCGCAGTCAGGGCAGAAGGGCCGGCCGATCTTGGCGTACAGCAATCGCAGGAGATCAGCAATTTCCGTTGTCGTCCCGACGGTCGAGCGGGAGTTGCGAACGTGATTTTTCTGCTCGATGGCGATGGCGGGTCGGATGTGCTCCAGCCGATCGACGTCTGGGCGATCGAGTTTTTCAAGAAACATGCGGGCATAGGTGGAGAGGGACTCGATGTAGCGCCACTGCCCTTCGGCAAAGATCGTGTCAAAGGCCAAGGAGGATTTTCCCGAGCCTGACACCCCCGTGATGACCGTTACCTGGTCGTGAGGGATGCGCAGCGAGATATTTTTGAGGTTGTTTTGCCGCGCGCCGACGATGATGAGGTCGTTCTGGTCCACCATAGGAAAGTTATAACTCCGACTCAAAATTCAAACCCTAAATCGTAACACATTCTCCAAGCCACCTTCGCCTAAGCTTTGCGATAGTTCCTCACCTCTGAGCACCCAACTGTTTGGGGCCACCCAGCCTTAATGCAACGGGTCACCCTTATGGGCCCCCACCCCCTTCTATTCTCATCATGTCTTTACGGATGCGGAGTGGTAGCATCGGGCCAGTGTCCGCGAATACTAACTTCATAAAGAGACCCATGAGACGTTTGTACTGGCTAGTTGCGATTGTTCTGCTTTGGGGTTGCGCCTCGGTCCTTAAGGTACACGATCTTCCCGAGGTCAGGCTCGACCAGGCGGCCTTTTTCCCCACCATTGAGGCTCACACCGACGCACCGATCCTCGCCGGCAATCACATCGATGTCTTACGTAACGGCGATGAAACTTTTCCCGTCATGCTGCGGGAGATCAAGCACGCGAAATCTACCATTACCATGGCGCAGTATCTCTACGAAGACGGCGCTCTCGCTCATAAATTCGCAGAAGCCTTTGCTGATCGCTGTCGGGCCGGCGTCAGCGTAAATATTCTGCTCGATCACCAGGGATCACAAAAAGTGCCCTCCGATATTATCTCGAGTATGAAAGATGCCGGCTGTCACGTCGAATACTTTCGTCGAGTGAAAGTGGAGGGAATCATTTTTCCATGGAAATTGTTGCGCTATAACTATCGAAGCCACCGGCGAATCCTGGTGATCGACGGTCGAGTCGGATTTACCGGCGGGTACGGCATCAGCGACGCGTGGACGGGAAATGGGCGCACGCCGGAACATTGGCGTGATACCAACGCGCGAATCGAAGGTCCGGCGGTAAAATTTCTGCAATCCGGCTTTGCTGAAAGTTGGCTCGAAGCAACCGGCGTCGTAATCGGGGGTAAGGGCTTTTTCCCACCCCTCGAAGCGCGCGTGGACGTGCCGGCGCAAATCGTCAAGAGTTCCCCGACAGGCGGCAGCTTTCAAAGTTACATGCTGTTCCTGCTCTCAATCAGCTCGGCCCAAAAGTCGATTGCCATTACGAACCCCTACTTCATCCCTGACGAGGTAATGACCGAAACGTTAGTAAAGGCGGCCGCGCGCGGCGTGCGGGTCATGATCCTGGTACCCGGCAAGATAGACAGTCAGCTAACGTATGCCACGAGCCGTCGTCACTATGGTCCGCTGCTCCTTGGCGGCGTTCAGATTTTTGAGTATCAGGTGTGCCTGCTGCACGCTAAGACCATGGTCGTCGACGGCGTGTGGGCGACAATCGGCAGCACCAACTTCGATAATCGGTCATTTGCCTTGAATCAGGAAATCAACCTCGTGGTCTACGATCATGGCGCGGCGGCTCGTCTCAAAGAAATCTTCGAGGAAGATTTAAAATATGCCAAGCAGATCAGTTATGAAGAGTGGAAATCGCGCGGAATCTATGAACGGCTAGTCGACCTCTTCAGTTTTCCAGTTAAAGACCAGCTGTGATCTCGCAGATAGAAGGAGCCGATTCGCTTGTCAGGAACCGATCGGTTTGCGACTTCGGTCTATAATTTGGCAGGAACTATCCTGCTCCTGGCGGTAATAGGGACTAGTTCAAAAGCCTGAGAATATTTGACAACTTAGCCATCCTGGCATAGAATCGGCCCACTCTAATTGACCTGTCCGGGGTCCCCGGGTCCCCGCATTTCGTGAGCTCACAACGGTCATGAAGCCAGATGACGGATTCTTCCGAATCAATCGGTTGCCTCCCTATGTCTTTAATGAGGTCCAGGCGCTCAAGCTCAAGGCACGGCAGGCCGGCGAGGACATTATCGACTTCGGCATGGGAAACCCCGATCACGCGTCGCCGCCGCACGTCGTAGAGAAACTCATCGAAGCCGCACGAAACCCCAAAAACCACCGTTACTCGGCGTCACGAGGAGTCACCAAGCTCCGCCATGCGATTTGCGCGTGGTATCAGCGCAATTATAGCGTGGATCTGGATCCTGAGACGGAAGCCATCGTCACGATGGGATCGAAGGAGGGCTTGGCGCACCTTGCGTTGGCGATGGTGGCTCCGGGCGATGTCGTCCTCACGCCGACTCCGAGCTATCCCATTCATCCCTACAGCATCATCATTGCCGGCGGTGAGGTGCGCGGATTCCCGTTGCGGCAGGATGGCGACTTCTTTGAAGATATGCTCACCGCCTTCCGCCAGACCCTACCGCGGCCGAAGATCCTGATCCTCAGCTTTCCCCATAACCCTACGACCGCCGTCGTGGACCTGGGGTTTTTTAAAAAAGTTGTGGCGTTTGCGAAAGAGAATAACCTCTATGTGGTCCATGATCTGGCCTATGCGGACATCGTCTTCGATGGATATAAGGCGCCCAGTTTTATGCAGGTCCCCGGGGCCAAGGATGTCGGAGTGGAGTTTTTTACCCTTTCGAAGAGCTATAGCATGCCGGGGTGGCGCGTCGGCTTTTGCGTCGGCAATACGAAGATGGTCGGCGCCTTGCAGAAGATCAAGAGTTACCTTGACTACGGCATCTTCCAGCCGATTCAGATTGCCGGCATCATTGCTTTGAATGGGCCGCAGGAATGCGTGCGCGAGACGGTCGCTCTGTATCGGAGCCGTCGCGACACCCTGGTCGACGGTCTGAACCGGATCGGATGGAAAGTGGAGAAGCCGTTGGCCACGATGTTTGTATGGGCGCGCATTCCAGAGGCCTACCGGGAGGCGGGGTCGCTGGAATTCTCGAAGCTCCTGCTGCGCGATGCCAAGGTTGCGGTTTCGCCGGGGATCGGTTTCGGCGAAGGCGGGGATGACCACGTTCGATTCGGTTTGGTCGAGAATGAACATCGTACCCGGCAGGCGATTCGCGGGATCAAGAAGACGCTCAAGTTGTCTGAAGGCCACGATTAGACGAGAGCGACGCTAGGGCGACCCGTGAAGAACCATATTGCAGTTGGATTGATCGGCTTTGGCACCGTCGGCAGCGGGGTCGCCAAGATCCTCACGAACAACGCCGCGACTATCCGTCGCCGTCTCGGCGTTCCCCTTGAGCTGAGAAAGGTCGCCGATCTCAATATCACCGCCGATCGCGGAGTCCCGCTTCCGCGCAATCTCCTGACGACCGACGCGCGAGAGATTTTTGATGATCCCGAGATCGACATTGTGATCGAGCTGATCGGAGGCTATGATCCGGCGAAGCGATTTTTGCTCGAAGCCATGGCCAAGGGCAAGCACGTGGTAACCGCCAATAAGGCCCTGCTGGCGGTACATGGAGAAGAACTCTATCAGGCCGCTTCGCGGGCGGGGGTGGATATCGGCTTTGAGGCAAGCGTGTGCGGCGGAGTACCGATCCTGCGGGCGCTGACGGAGGGCTTGGCGGCGAACAGGCTGCTCAGTCTCTATGGCATCGTCAACGGGACGTCCAACTACATTCTCACCCGCATGACGGAGGCCGGGCAGCCGTTTGACATAGTGCTGGCGGAGGCTCAGAAGGCCGGCTATGCGGAAGCTGATCCCACCTTTGACGTCGCCGGGATTGATGCGGCCCACAAGCTTTCAATCCTGGTAAATCTAGCCTTCGGTTGCCCTGTCAATTTTAAAGAGGTGTACGTCGAAGGCATCACCGGCATCACGCCGATGGATATCCAGTACGCCACGGAATTCGGCTATACGATTAAATTGCTGGCCATCGCCAAGCTTCATGAAACCGCTGGTGATGCTGACGTTGAGCAAGAAAGCGAGCGTCCGGCTACGCCGGCGCAAGCGCGGGGTCCCGGTGAATTGGAAGCCCGCATCCATCCCACAATGATTGCGAATGATTCTCCCCTGGCGCGCGTCGGCGGAGTCTACAATGCCATCCAGGTGACGGGCGATGCGGTCGGCGACATCATGCTGTACGGACAGGGAGCAGGCTCGATGCCGACCGCGAGCGCAGTGGTGAGCGATGTGATCGCCATTGCGCGGAACATTCGCGGTGGCACAATAGGCCGCGTCCCCCCCACCGGCTTTCAAGCCGATCAGCGAAGGCCGCTGCCTATCCGGGCCATTGAGAATATCACCGGTCTTTATTACCTGCGGTTTATGGTCCTGGACCGTCCCGGGGTGCTGTCCCAATTGTCCGGCGTCTTGGGCACGCACGACATCAGCATCTCTTCGGTATTACAGCGCGGGCGTAAAGATGGGCAGACGGTGCCGGTCGTCATGACGACGCACATGGCGGTGGAACGAAACATTCGTGCCTCGCTGCGGGAGATCGACGCCCTGCCGGCGGTCTCCTCACCGACGACCGTGATCCGAATCGAAGGAGAGGACCGGTAGGATGGCGTGGCGCGGTATTATCGAGCAGTACCGGTCGTTTTTGCCGGTGACTCCGAAGACACCTATAGTGACGCTGGGGGAGGGCAATACACCTCTCGTTCGAGCGCCGCGTCTCGCCGACGCGATCGCTCCAAAGCTCGAACTGTATCTGAAGTTCGAAGGCGCCAACCCGACCGGCTCCTTCAAAGATCGAGGCATGACGCTCGCCATCTCCAAGGCGGTCGAGGCGGGCGCGCGAGCGGTGATCTGCGCCTCTACCGGTAATACCTCGGCGTCCGCAGCGGCCTATGGAGGCCGGGCCGGGCTGCAGGTCTTTGTGCTGATTCCCGAGGGGAAGATTGCGCTCGGCAAGCTGGCGCAAGCAATGATGCATCGCGCGACGGTCCTGCAGGTGCAAGGCAATTTCGACCAGGCATTGACGATCGTCAAGGAGATCTCGGCAAAATATGGCATTATTCTCGTGAACTCGGTGAATCCCTACCGTCTGGAGGGACAAAAGACTGCCGCCTTCGAGGTGTGCGAACAACTTACCGATGCGCCTGTCTATCACTTTCTTCCCGTCGGGAATGCCGGCAACATTACCGCATACTGGCGGGGCTATCAGGAATACCATCGTCAATCCCTCTGCCGGCGGCTGCCTCGGATGTTTGGATTTCAGGCGGCGGGAGCGGCGCCCATTGTGTTGGGACATGTGGTGGAGAAGCCAAAGACGATCGCGACGGCCATCCGTATCGGCAATCCGGCGAGCTGGGCGCAGGCGATCAAAGCCGTGCAGGAATCGAACGGGAAGATCGATCTGGTGACGGATGAAGAAATCGTTGAAGCGTATCGTATGGTGGCGGCGCTCGAAGGAATCTTTTGCGAACCTGCGTCGGCTGCCTCGGTCGCGGGCGTGATCAAGATGCAGAAGGCCGGCCTTTTCAAAGACGGCGAAACGGCGGTCTGTACGTTGACCGGCCACGGTTTGAAGGACGTGGATATCGCCATTGCGGTGTCGCAAAAGCCCGCGACGATCCAGGCAAACATGGAAGACGTGGTCAGAGTGCTGGGGTACTAACGCGCAAGGAGGGCGTGAGGTTCGCATGAAGTATGTCCTTTTGATGGGCGATGGAATGGCGGATCATCCTGTGGCGGAGCTGAACGGTCAGACACCATTGCAAGCCGCGAAGACGCCCAACCTGAACTATCTGACGCGGAACGGCGAACTGGGGCTGGTGAAAACCACCCCGGACGGTTGCTATCCCGGCAGCGACGTGACCCAACTCGCGATTTTAGGATACGACCCCAAGAAATACTGCACGGGTCCCGCTCCCTTTGAAGCCGCAGGACTTGACGTTGCGCTGAACCCGGATGACGTCGCGTACCGTTGTAATCTGGTGACGCTCCGAGCCGACACCGGCGGGTACGACATCAAAAAGCTCGGCCCGCACGCGATCATGGAAGAATTCAGCGCCGGTCAAATCGATTCATTAGAAGCCAAAGAGCTCATCTATGACCTGAACGAACAGATCGGCACCGAGGTGGTCCAGTTTTATGCCGGGGTCTCCTACCGACACCTGATGGTCTGGGCGGAGGGTAAGCACCGGATCACTGCGTCCCCCCCGCAGGACATCATCGGAAAGTCCATCGGGGAGTATTTGCCAAAGGGCGAAGGGGAGAAGGTCTTGCGAGCACTAATGGAGGCCGCGCTTGAGGTTCTTCGCGACCACCAGATCAATGTGGACAGGAAGGAAGCGGGGAAGCCGCCGGCGAACGCCATCTGGCTCTGGGGACAGGGCAAAGCTCCGAAGTTGCCGAAGTTGACGGAACGCTACGGCGTGAGCGGCGGAATCATTTCAGCGCTGGATCTCCCCCGGGGCTTGGGACTGTACTGCGGTCTGGATGCAGTGAAACTTCCGGGGGCCACGGGCTATGCGGATGCGAATAATGCCGGCAAGGTCGAGGCCGCCCTCCTGGAACTGAAAACCAAAGATCTGGTGTACATTCATCTGGAAGCAGCGGATGATGCCAGCCATCAAGGAGACCTGCAGGGCAAGGTGAAAGCAATTGAACTCTTTGACGAGCAGATGTTAGGGCCGCTCCTCAAAGAGCTGCCGAAGCTGGGGTCGTATCGCATCCTCATGGCCTGCAACCATGCGACACCGGTCGCCCTGCGGCAGCACACCACCGAGGCGGTCCCGTATGTCCTCTTCGAAGGTCCCGGCAAGGAAAAGACGGGCGGCGAACGTGGTTTCAATGAGGTCGATGCCAAGGCGACACGGGTGTATGTGGAGGATGCGAAGAAGCTGATGGGACGGCTGTTGGGGAAATAGAGGATTACCTCCCCTTTGTAAGGGGAGGCAGGTGGGGTAGAAGAAGCAACGGTTCTACCTCCCCTCACCCCCTCCTTACAAAGGAGGGGATCTTTTGTGAGCAGGGCATATGGCGCTAGTAGTGCAAAAATTCGGGGGGACATCCGTCGGAAACGTCGAGCGCATCAAGCATGTCGCGGCGTTGATTGCCAAGTCTCGCCAGGCGGGCGACGCGGTCGTGGTCGTCGTCTCGGCCATGAGCGGCGAGACGGACCGCTTGCTGAAGCTCGCTCATGAGCTCGCACCATTTCCCGATGAACGCGAGATGGACATGCTCCTGTCCACGGGTGAACGGGTCACGATCGCCCTCCTTGCGATGGCCTTGCGAGGCATGGGACTGGATGCCCGTTCCTATACCGGCCGGCAGGTCGGCATTATGACCGATAGCACTCATACCCGAGCGCGCATTGAGCGGATCACTGCGGAGAGGATCAAAGAGGCGCTGGATCAGGGCATCATTCCGGTGGTAGCGGGATTTCAAGGCATCAACGAAAACAACGACGTCACGACCCTCGGTCGCGGCGGATCGGATCTCACGGCTGTCGCTTTGGCGGCCGCCCTTCGCGCCGAGCGATGCCTCATCTACACCGACGTCGAGGGCATCTTTACCGCGGACCCGAATATCGTTCCTTCCGCCCGCAAGCTTGAGAAGGTGTCGTATGAGGAAATGTTGGAACTCGCCAGCCTCGGCGCCAAAGTGCTGCAGAGCCGATCAGTTGAGTTTGCGGCAAAGTACGAGGTGCCGGTCATTGTGAAGTCGACGTTTAAAGAAGGCGAGGGGACGCTGGTGACCAAGGAGGATCGGGATATGGAACAAGTAATGGTCTCCGGGGTCACCGGCGACCGCAATCAGGCGAAGATCACCTTCATTGGTGTGCCCGATCATCCCGGTATTGCCTCGCGGATCTTCGGACCGATCGGATCGGCGAACATTCTCGTGGATATGATTATTCAAAACGTGGGACAGGGCGACTTGACCGACCTGTCCTTTACGATTCCACGGGGCGATCTCCACAAGGCGGTGGATCTTGCGAACCGGATCGCCAAGGACATTGGGGCGCGAAGCGTGGAACTCAAGGACAAGATCGCCAAGGTGTCCTTGGTTGGCGTGGGGATGCGGTCCCACTCCGGTGTCGCGGCGCGGATGTTTGAGACCCTGGCCGCGAAAGGCATCAATATTATGATGATTAGCACCTCTGAGATCAAAATCTCCTGCGTGATAGAGGAACAGCATCTAGAACCGGCAATACAGGCCCTGCATCAGGCCTTTGAGCTGGGATGAGGAGACCCGTGGGCGCCGTCGAAATCTACGATACCACGCTTAGGGATGGCGCACAGGCCGAGGATGTGTGGTTCTCGGTTGAGGACAAGGTCCGTGTGGCGCAGAAGCTGGATGAACTCGGGGTCCACTTCATTGAAGGGGGATGGCCGGGAGCGAATCCGAAGGATGTGGACTTTTTCCGCATCGCTAAAACGATTCCGTTCAAAATTGCCAAACTTGTGGCTTTTGGATCCACGCGGCGGGCATCGAACTCCGCCCAGAACGATCCGACGCTGAAATCGCTCTTGGAGGCGGGGACACACGTTGTCACTCTGTTCGGCAAGAGTTGGACGCTGCATGTCACCGACGCGCTCGGCATCTCGTTGAAAAAAAATCTCGAGCTGATTGAAGACTCCGTGGCGTTTCTGAAAAATCACAAGCGCCAAGTCTTTTACGATGCCGAGCACTTTTTTGATGGGTACAAGGCCAATCCTGACTATGCCCTCTCGACGATTACGCGAGCGCGGAATGCCGGGGCGGAACGCGTCATCTTGTGCGACACGAACGGGGGGACGATGCCGTGGGAGATCAAAAAGATCGTAACCGAGGTCATCCGCGAAGTGAATGTGCCGCTCGGCATCCACGCCCATAATGATGCCGAGATGGCGGTCGCCAATTCGTTGATCGCGATCGAGCAGGGCGTCATCCAGGTGCAGGGCACGATCAATGGCATTGGAGAGCGGTGCGGGAACGCGAATCTCTCCTCCATCCTTCCGAATTTGAATCTAAAAATGAAGCAGGAAGCGATTGCCTCCGAGCGGCTCAGTCACTTGCGGGAGGTCTCACACTACGTGGCCGAAATCGCCAACCTGGTGCCGAATACCCACCAGCCTTACGTGGGCGATTCGGCATTTGCCCACAAGGGCGGCGTTCATATCGATGCGGTGCGAAAAAATCCCATGACATATGAGCACATCCGTCCCGAAACCGTCGGCAACCGGCAGCGGATGTTGGTCTCCGATCATGCAGGGAAAAGCAGTCTTGCCGGAAAGGCCGAAGAATTCCACATTAAACTACGCAAGAAAAGCCCGAAGACCCGGGAACTATTGACCACACTCAAGGAGTTGGAAAACCAGGGTTATCAATTCGAAGGGGCGGAAGGTTCTTTTGAGCTTCTCATGCGCCGGATCCTAGGTACGCATAAGCCTTCCTTTGAGTTGATGGGATTCCGCGTGATCGTCGAAAAGCGCCAGGCTAGTGAGGAGCCCATCTCGGAGGCGACAGTCATAGTGAAGGTCGGCACAGTGATCGAGCACCAGGTGGCGGTTGGGACCGGACCGGTCGATGCCCTCGATCATGCGTTGCGGAAAGCTCTGGAAAAGTTTTATCCGGAGCTCCGAGAGGTCAAGCTGCTCGATTATAAAGTCCGGGTCCTGGCGGGGAACAAGGGGACGGCGTCACGGGTACGTGTGCTGATTGAATCCGGCGATCAGAAGGAGAAATGGGGAACGGTAGGGGTGTCTGAGAACATTATGGAGGCCAGTTGGCAAGCCCTGGCCGACAGCATTGAATATAAGATGCTCGCTGAGGAGACTCCTTCTGATAAGAGTTCCCCTTGACTTCTTCCTGTAGGCTTTCGTATCTTAATGAACTCTCAGGGAAAATGGCACATCTGGCACGCAGGCAACGGGAGGAGCGGAGATGAGGAAGGCGGATCTCGCAACCGAAATCTACGAAAAAGTAGGCATCTCAAAAAAAGAAGCTGCCGACCTCGTTGAACTGGTCCTCGATATGATCAAAGGGGTTCTCCAAAAGGGAGAGTCATTTAAAATCGCCGGCTTCGGAAATTTTGTCATTCGAAGCAAAGGACCCCGCAAAGGTCGCAATCCCCGCACCGGTGAGGAAATTGGAATCACCCCGCGCAGGGTCGTGACATTTCGGCCCAGCCAAATCTTTAAAAAATATGTGAATTAGGTCTGTCGTCGCTGTTGCCCGGGCTGGTGGGCCGGGAGACCACGGCTTCCAAATGCAAGGAAGCCGCAACAGAATGAACAAGGTTTGGCGTTGTAATGGCCGGACTCTCAGGGGCAAATGGAGCATCGCGAGTTTCACTCGACGATAAACTCTTTTACAAGATCGGAGAGGTCAGTAGGATCACCGGGCTTCCGTCCTATGTGCTGAGGTTCTGGGAATCGGAGTTCCAGTTTCTTCAACCGCAAAAAAGCCGTGGGCGCCAGCGGGTCTATACTCAGAAAGATGTGGAGACGCTTCTTCAGATCAAACGGATGCGCTACGAGCAGGGATTTACCATTGAAGGACTTCGTCGCCGTTGGAATACCCGACAAGGCACCCAGGAGCGAAAGCCGTCGCGCGGGGCCGCCGAAGTCCTACGGCGAGTTCGGCACGAATTGGACGAAATGTTAAAGGTTCTGGACGATCAAATCTAAAACGGACCTGTATCAGGGCAAAGGGCACGAGATCGGGGCGTAGCGCAGACCGGTAGCGCACTCGCTTGGGGTGCGAGTGGTCGTGGGTTCAAATCCCGCCGCCCCGACCAGTGTGCGGCAAACGTTCGTAAACGAGCTATTCCGGGCTACTCAGCCGTTCAACGATTCTGCCCTCGCCGTCACTCCAACATGTTTACTTCCAATGAGCGCGCTTAAAGTTTTCAATACCATGACCCGTCGCAAGGAGCTTTTTACGCCGCTCAAGGCCGGCGGGGTACGGATGTACGTCTGCGGCGTCACGGTCTACGATGAGTGTCATCTGGGACATGCGCGCAGTGCAGTCGTCTTTGATGTCATCTGTCGCTATCTGGAGCACCTGAATTTCGAGGTGACGTTTGTTAAAAACTTTACGGACATCGATGACAAGATTATCAAGCGCGCGGAGCAAGAATCTGTGCCCTGGCGAGTAGTCACCGGCCGCTACATCGACGCCTACCATCGCGATATGGGAAGGCTGGGCGTGAGGCTGGCGACCCTTGAGCCGAAAGCCACGGAACATGTGAACGAAATGGTTACTTTGGTCCAAGCGCTGATTGAAAAGGATATCGCCTATCCGGTCGGCCCGGACGTGTATTTTCACATCACGGCTTTTCCCCGCTATGGGGCGCTCTCCAAGCGAAAGCTCGATGAGATGCAGGCCGGGGCGCGTATCGAAGTCGATGAGCGAAAGCGCCATCCCATGGACTTTGCACTCTGGAAAGGGGCGAAGCCTGGAGAGCCCTCCTGGGACAGCCCGTGGGGGGCTGGGCGGCCGGGTTGGCATATTGAGTGCTCTGCCATGGCGATCCGCCATCTGGGCGAGACATTCGACATTCATGGAGGAGGGGAGGATCTCATCTTTCCTCACCACGAGAATGAAATCGCTCAATCAGAAGGTGCGACCGGCAAAGAATTCGCGCGGTACTGGGTGCATAACGGCTTGGTTACGATAGACCAGGAAAAGATGTCGAAATCGCTTGGGAACTTCTTCACGATCCGCGAAATCTTCGAAAAATTTCCGGCCTCGGCACCGGTCACTGCCGAGATCCTGAGATTTTTCCTGCTGTCCACGCACTATCGCAGCCCCATCGACTTTTCCGATGAGGCTCTCCGGCAAGCACGAGCGGGGCTCAACAACTTCTATGATCTGTTTAAACGTCTTGAGGAGGGCTCGGCGCAAGGACTTCCCGGAAAGTCTGAGTGGCAGAAAGTGCTCACTCGTATCGCGAGAAGCGTTGAGGAAGCCATGGACGATGATTTCAATACTCCCGCGGCGCTGGCCTCGTTGCAGAAGTTTCGCAGTGATGTGAATAGACGGTTGCATGCCGGGCTCTCATCGTCCGAAGGTCAAGAAGCCCTGGGAGTCTTCCGAAAATGCGGTCAGATCCTCGGACTCTTCCAGGTGCCTTCCTCGGACTGGGAATTCGGGCAGGCAGTTGTGGCGGTACCTACTGACCCATTGACGGACTATCCCCCGACCGTGGTCGTTTCCAGTAAAGCCTCTATAGACGATTCGGAGATTGAGCGGCTTATTGAGGAGCGTCAGCAGGCTCGGGCAAGAAAAGATTGGACGCGGGCGGATGCCGTTAGACAGGAGCTTGCCGAGCGCGGCATTGCAATCGAGGATCGGGCTGACGGCAGTACCAGCTGGAAGCGGTAGGCGTGAATCGCAGCGACCTGTTGTACGGCATTCATCCGATCCTCGAGGCGCTGCGCTCCGCCGAGCGGCAAATTGAAGGGATTTATCTGCAGCACGGTCGAAAGGGCCGGGAGATCGACGAGGTACTCACCTTAGCCAAAACCAAACGCGTTACCATTGACTTTCGACCGAAGGAAGCGCTGGACCGTCTCACGGGCTTGGCCCATCACCAGGGCGCGGTGGCGATGGTAGCCGCGAAGGCATATCTCTCTTTGGATGAGCTCATGGCAGTGGTGGCCTCCAAGGAGCATCCTCTGCTGCTCATTCTCGACGGTATCGAGGATCCCCACAATCTGGGAGCGATCTTACGGACCGCGGAAGCCGCGGGGGTTGATGGACTCATTATTCCGGAGCGACGAGCGGTTGGATTGACGGCGACCGTGGCGAAGGCTTCCGCGGGTGCTATCGAATACCTGCCGGTTGCGCGGGCAGTGAATCTTTCACAAACTATCGAGCGTTTGAAGAAGGGAAACTTTTGGATTTACGCGCTCGATGGCAAGGGCGACCAAAACTTTCTTAGCATTGATTACCGGGTGGCCCTGGCGCTTGTGATTGGTGGCGAAGGGCGGGGCATCCGTCCGCTCGTCGCCGCACACTGCGATGGGCGAATCCACATCCCGATGAAGGGGAGGGTGTCGAGTCTGAATGCCTCGGTAGCAGCCGGGGTGCTTCTCTTTGAGGTGCTCCGCCAGCGGACAGGGGGCGATTCAATCAAGCCCGCCGGAACCGAATGAATCCTTCTTCGATAGCCGCCTTTAGGAGTTGAGCGGCGTTCGAGACCCGAAGCTTTTTCATCATATTCGCTCGGTGTGCCTCGACGGTTTTGACGCTGATCTTCAAGCGAGCGCCGATCTCGCGGTTCTTCAGGCCATTCCAAATCAATTGAAGGATCTCCTGTTCCCTTTCCGTCAAGGAGGCGACGCCGTCTCTTTTCCTTTTTTCCATAGCCCTAGGCTCCTTTTCCATCAATTTGCAAACGGTGAACGTGCGATAGCCGAGAAACACGGGGAATATCACACATCCAAGTAAATATGTAAAGGACCATACCAAGGGAAATTCGATGGGGTATTGCTCCCGTTAGGGGGGTTCCCGTAGAATGGTCGTCTGGGCCGAGCTAGGTAATACTGCGGCAGGTATACTAAGGAAGGGAATCACGCTTGTGTATGGGGGGGTGACCGGCGCGATTCTCTTAGGAGCGGTGATCGGTAGCTTTCTGAATGTCTGCATCCACCGGCTTCCGTTGCGAGAGTCCTTGCTGTGGCCGCGCTCCCGTTGTCCTCAGTGCGCCAAGACGATCGCCTGGTATGATAACCTTCCGGTTCTCAGCTACTTCTGGCTCAGGGGGCGATGTCGAGCCTGCCGCCGCCGCATTTCCTGGCGCTACCCTCTGGTTGAAGTCCTGAACGCCGCCGGCTATGGATTGATCATCTGGCGTTTCGGGTTTTCCCCTCCTGCGCTGGTATATCTGTTGCTGTGGTCCTCCCTGATCGTCATCAGCTTCATTGATCTGGACCACATGATTATCCCCGATCGCATCACGCTGCCGGGAATCGCCCTCGGCCTCGTGGCGGGGACCCTCTTGTTGCCTCGGTGGTGGGATAGCGTGGTGGGCCTGCTCGTCGGCGGAGGGATTCTCTATTTCATGGCGTTGATTAGTCCGTACCTGTTCGGCAAGGAAGGGATGGGCGGCGGTGATATTAAACTGTTGGCGATGATCGGGGCATTTCTTGGATGGAAGCCGGCGATCCTTACCATCTTTTTCGGCGGGCTGCTTGGAGCGCTGGTTGGTGTGACGTTAATGGGAGTGCGGGTCATCACACGCGAGGCGTACCTGCCGTTCGGCCCCTTCCTCTCGCTCGGAGCCGTTGTCGCGATTTTGTATGGACAGGAGATTTTGACCTGGTATGGAAGTCTTCTCGGCGGAGGCGGCTGAAGGATGATCGGCCATCGGCTGCGACCTATCGTGGTGGGCTGGACCATCCTGCTCGTGCTGTTTCTCATGACGTTGGCGTTTCAACTTCTCTTGATGCGACACGTCGTGGATCCGCGAGGATTCGGCGGCTTACAGCCGACGGCCACGGTCCTGATGAAAGTATTGGGCGTCTTATTGCTGCTCCTGCCTCTCTACGGAGCCTTCTCCCGTTTTGTCAATTCAAGCCATGGGGGGGCGGACGAAGGTCAATCACCAGAGAAGCCAGAGGGAGAACGAGACCGCACGGGAGTGGTGATCGAAGCGTTCCACGATGTCGTACAACGCTTGCGGGAGAAAGAGCTGGAGTTGGTCCGGTTGCGCTCGGAGGCGGAAGCTCGCGCGCAGGAGATTGAAAGCTACAACGAAAACATTCTTCGTAGCGTCGCAAGCGGCGTCATTACTTTCAACGAGGAGTCGGCCGTCACGACCTTTAATGAAGCCGCCGCCCGTATTTTGCGGATGGAGCGGGAGACCGTCATCGGTAAGACCTGCACCGAGGTCTTTGGGCCCGAGAGCAAGGTCAAGAACCTGCTGGACCGCGCGCATCACCATGGAGAAATCATTACCCGCGAACAATTTGAGTTGGATCAACCGGACGGCCGGCGGATTTGGGTCGGCGTCAGCACGTCCTTATTGAAGGATCGAGCCGATCGGCTGATCGGCACCACTCTCGTTTTTACGGACCTGACGGAGGTCAAAGACCTGCAGGCTCAGGTCGAATTGCGCGAACGTATGACGGTCTTGGGAGAGATGTCCGCCGGCATCGCACATGAGTTTCGGAATTTCATGGGCACCATCCTCGCCGCAGCCAAATTGGTCGCGCGGCAGGTCAGGCCGAATGATCCGGCGCAGGAGAGCCTGCACACGATTGTTCATGTTATCAAGGACATGGATTACCTCATCACCCAGTTTCTGAACTTCTCGAAAAAGACCGAACTCGATCTTAGGCCCATCGCGCTTGCGGAATGGCTCAAGCGTGTTGTCGAACAGGTATGGGCCCAGAGCGCTGTGCAATCTCATGGCGTTGAGATTCACTGTCCCGCGAACATTCCCCTGATATCCATGGATGAAGTTCTCATGCGGCAGGCAGTGAGCAACCTTGTGCAAAACGCTGTTGAAGCGATGCCCAATGGCGGGCATCTTCAGGTCATCACGACCGTGGTGGCATCCCACGGCGGTCGCCGTGAGTTAGAATTGCGGGTGACTGACACCGGGTTGGGAATCCCGAATGACCGGCTCGAGAAGATTTTTCTTCCGTTCTACACGACGAAGACGAAAGGCACGGGGCTTGGGCTGGCCTTGGTGCATAAAATTGTTCTTCTGCATAACGGGCGGATTCAGGTGGAAAGTCAAGAAGGGAAGGGCACGACCTTTCGCGTCCATTTGCCGATTGAGGGGCGAGCATGAGCATTATTTTGCTGATCGAAGACAATGAGCGCATGGCGAAGGTCCTCGCCCGCCACATGGAGATTGAAGGCCATCAGGTCATCCTCGCACAGGACGGTGCAGCGGGCCTGGAGGCGTTTCGTCAGCAGAAAGTCGATCTGGTCCTGACGGATCTGAAACTTCCTGATAAGTCGGGGTTAGAGGTGCTGCAAGGGCTGAAAGATGAAAATCCAATGGTGCCGGTCGTGGTGATGACGGCTCACGGGACGATCGAGACGGCGGTGAAGGCCGTGAAGGACGGTGCCTTCGATTTCCTCCAAAAACCGATCGAACCTGAACACCTGCTGCTGATCATCGGAAAGGCGCTCGAAACCCGTCAACTCGTGACCGAGAATTTAATCCTCAAGGAAGAGCTGCAAAGCCGGGAGACGAAGCTCATCGGTCAAAGCCGGCTTCTCGTGGAAGCTCAGGAGCAGGCCAAGAAAGTCGCGGGCGGAACGACAACCGTCATCCTCCGCGGGGAAAGCGGCACGGGGAAGGAACTGTTCGCACGGTTGATTCACGTGTTGAGCCCTCGGAAGAACGGGCCCTTCATCGCCATTAATTGCGCGGCGATCCCCAAAGATCTCTTGGAAAGCGAATTATTCGGGCATGAACGTGGGGCATTCACCGGCGCCGCCGCCCGCAAGATCGGAAAGTTCGAACTGGCGGATGAAGGCACGATCTTCCTGGATGAGATTGGGGACATGGAACTGGGCTTGCAGGGAAAAGTCTTGCGCGTGCTCGAAGGCGATCGCTTCATGCGGGTTGGAGGCACGACCAAGGTGAAGGCCGATGTACGCCTGATTGCCGCGACGAACAAGGATCTGGAAGCGGCGGTGGCGACCCAGGCATTCCGGGCCGATCTTTTTTATCGGCTGAATGTATTCCCGATTATCATGCCTCCGCTCCGCGAGCGGCGGGATGACATCCCCTTATTGGTGGAGCACTTCCTTGGGGTGTATGCCCGAGAGCTGAAGAAGGACGTCAGGAGCGTCTCGCCGGAAGCGTTGAGTCTGATGATGCGCCTGCCCTGGACCGGCAATGTGCGTGAACTTCAAAATTGCATCGAGCGGGCCGTGATCCTTTGCGATGGTCGCGCGGTCAAGCCGGAACACTTAGGGGTCAGCCTGCGAATCCCCGTCTCTTCCGAGGAGCCCTCCCTCACCGACGGCCTGCAGGCAGTGAGCAGTGCAGCCTCCCGCGCCGCGGAAACCAAGTTGATTGAGCGGGTATTGGGCGAGACCGGAGGGAACAAATCGCGGGCGGCGGAAATTCTGCAGGTCAGCTACAAGACATTGCTGACGAAGATCAAGGACTATGGCCTGGACCGCAATTAACGGCTGTCCGCCGGGCCGGTCGAACGCCTATTCTCGCCCAGTGCACTGAAACGAGAAACGGTGCATGCCTTCAAGCCCTGCTGAAGCCAACCTCGTCGCCGATCCGTGGGTCACCTGCTTTCTGACCAGTATGGTGATTCGCTTTCTGGACGGCGTCCCAGCGGCGGCTGCCCAGGTCGATTATCAGCGGGTCATCGGTGTAGTGGAGGGTTTCGATCATATTCGCGAGCCCAAGAGATTCCTGCTCGATCCTAACAACTGGGTGCCGCATGCCGTCCTCCGGGAGTTAATCCAGCGCAGCGAGGTTGTCAGCGGCCAGAAGGATATCACATACCGCTCCGCCCTGGCCTATTTCGCTTCTACCGAAGGGCGGCGGCCGACGCTGATTGAGACAATCGCCAGATACCTCGATGACGTAGATGCGGTAGTCCGCTGCTCAAAGCTCTGGGCCACGGCGTACAGCAATTATCTGGAGATGCAAGCGTTCGCTCGCCGTGATGAGGCGAGAATTTTGTACATCCTCGTTCGCTTCCTACCGCCCGTGGATCCGATGATCGGCAATAGCCTTTTGGTAAAGGGCAATATCGAGGGGTTCTCGAAGCTCTATCCATTCGTAGACAGCGTGTCCTGCGAAGAGGAGTACTCTCAACTGACGCTCTCAACGATCCTCGCTGAATTCGGCGATCAGTATCTCCTTGTGGAGGAAAAGAGAAAAGGGGGCACTGAAAGATGGGTTATCAAGGAACGGAAGACCGGAACGGTCCTGGCGTTTGCCCGTCCACAAACACTTGGCAAGGAGGCTGTAGAAGGATGGCAGAATGGACACGCTCTTGTCTGTGATCGTTCGGGTTCTGGAACTCCAGAGGGCCCAGTCCTACGAATCGAGCGCGGCGGAGTACTGCGTCACGGCTCATTGGAATACACATTGCAGGAGGGAGCCATTTTCAACGCGCCCTATACGCGGTATCGGTTTTGTTGGCAGGAGCGGGCTGACCGCTCCTGCCAACAAAATCCCAAAGAAGGTATGTCGAACCTGCTGTTCGAGCATCTCGTCGGCCTTCAGAGCACCCAGCGGCGAACGCTCAGCATCTTCATCCGCAACCGGGCGTTATTAGAAGAAAACGCCCAGCTGCGAGAGGAGCTCTTCGGGCGAACAGAAACCGGCGGCATGAGCGGTAAAAGCAGAGCATTCCAGGATTTGCTCGAGCTTGCCCGCTCCGTTGCGGTTACGGACGCCAGCGTGTTGTTGACCGGCGAGACGGGGACCGGCAAGGAGCGAACTGCGCGCCTCATTCATCAACTCAGTCCCAGGCGCGGAGGTCGATTCCTGGGCGTGAATTGCGGCGCACTCGCTGAGAGTCTGCTGGAATCAGAGTTGTTTGGCCATGAGCGGGGGGCTTTTTCTGGAGCGATCGGGCAGAAGAAGGGGAAGTTCGAACAAGCGGATGGGGGCACGCTCTTTTTAGATGAGATCGGCGAGATCTCTCCTGCGATGCAGATCAAACTGCTTCGGGTACTGCAGGAACGAGAATTTCAGCGGGTCGGGGGACAACATGACATCAAAGTGGATGTGCGCATCATTGCCGCTACTAATCAGGATCTGTCTACGCTCGTCGCGGATCGCAAGTTTCGCCAAGATCTCTTCTACCGGCTGCATGTGTTTCCAATACGCCTGCCTGCGCTCCGCGAGCGGATAGATGATATCCCTATTATTGCCGGGCAGATCATTGCGCGGCATGCGGCGGCTCAAAAAAAGAAGACGACGGGCCTACACCCCGAAGCCCTGGAGATCATGATGAAGTATCAATGGCCGGGGAATATCCGCGAGCTGGAGAATGTCATAGAGCGGGCGATTACGCTGGCATCACCAAAGGCAACCCTGATTGGTCCCGAGCAGTTGCCGTCAAACGTGCGGGAGGCCCAGGCGCCAATTTCCGGGGCCGAGCTCGAGGAGGTGATCGAGCGAGTGGAGTGGCCCTTGATCATTCAGACGCTCCAAGCCGGAAAAGGTCTGACCGGCTTATTGAAACGCATTGAATGGAGCCTAATCCGCAGGGCAATCAAAGAGAATAGCGGCAACAAGACACGGGCCGCGCGACTGCTCGGCCGGACTTACCGGTGGCTCCGAAAAGCCGAAACCGAGAGGCCGGGACCATGACGGTCCCTGCCAGCATTCTGGTTATCCCCTGCAGATCATCGAAACGACCTGTAGCGCCGAATCATGCAGAACGAAATCCCATGAACGATTATGATAGCGAGTGAATGGCTGTTCATGGTCCGTAGAAAGATCATTTTCGCGTTTTCCGTTTGACTCGCCGATACGATTCTCTCCCGCCGCCCGCTAACTTCTCCTAATTACGATGCAATTCCGGATGGACCTGTGGGTTTGCCACGACGTTGGTCTCGTGGATCGTTCTGGCATGACCTTTGGATAGATCTTGCTTAGAAGCGGGTGGCAGGAGCTGCAAACGGGGGAGATGCGGAATGAAAAGGATGACGGTGCTTTGCGTAGCAGGAAGCCTGTGGTTGTTTACAGGGGTTCTCGGGTACGCCCAGACAGCCGACAAGGGCAATTCCGGAGAGCGCAAAACAATTCATAAGCGATCGCATAGCCGGTTCACTGCTCCCCATCCTCGCCTTGAGGGAGGCAGAGTCAAGGATAGTGGTAAAGAATTGTCCTTTGAAGCTCTGCGCATGCTCTCGACCGGTATGAGCAAGGCCGAGGTTCTGAGCCATGCAGGGCCTCCGCACCATACATTTCAACACAATCGCTCGTCAGCCTGGGTCTACTCGACTGCCGATCACTGGATAGTAGAGCTCACGTTCGGCGGCGGCCGGGTGTCGGCCATTAATTGGACGCGACCCTAACAACCATCTCGCCCAAAAGCTCGAGTCCTTTCGCTTTCTTTCGACCAGTCTATTCTTGGATCTCTTCTGCCGGATAAAACTCTACAATTGTCTTCGCCGTTTCAGTTTCCCATGACTGTGAACAGATGACTCTTTTGGCAATAATATACTTGACACAGTACGATATCTCTGCTATCTTCCTCTTTAGCTACTAAATACGGGGGCCTCATTATGCAGCCAGCAACACTGATTCAAGCCATTCGCCATTTCTCAAATCCCGATACCTGTCTGCGCTTTGTCGCTGATCTGCGCTGGCCGAATGGGATCGCGTGTCCTCGTTGTCACGCCACGGAACCACGTTTCATCAAGACTCGCCGCATCTGGGAGTGTAAGGGCTGTCAAAAACAATTCAGCGTGAAACTCGGAACGATCTTTGAAGATAGTCCTATCGGCCTCGACAAGTGGCTGTGCGCCATTTGGTTGATCGTCAATGCTAAAAACGGGGTATCGTCTTATGAAATCCATCGGTCTCTCGGCGTCACCCAAAAAACCGCGTGGTTCATGATGCATCGGATTCGTTTGGCCTTGCAGCGTAAATCCCTCGACAAGTTGAAGGGTGAAGTCGAAGCCGACGAGACTTTTATCGGCGGCAAAGCGCGTTTCATGCATGCCGACAAGCGGAAGAAAAATATTGTCGGTGGAGGTCCCATCGGCAAAGCGATTGTGATGGGCCTCTTGGAGCGGCATGGCAAGGTGCATCTCCAAGTGATCAAGGATACAACCCGTGAGACTTTGCACCCTATGGTTCGTAAAAATATCGAACACGGCTCGCAGGTTTTTACCGATCAATGGAGGGCTTACGAACAATTGGGCGCGGAGTATTGGCATCGCGTCATTAACCATGCGGAGAGCTACGTCAACGGGCGCATCCACACTAACAGCATTGAGAATTTTTGGAGCCTCCTGAAGCGTGGACTCACAGGAACCTATATCAGCGTTGAGCCCTTTCATTTGTTCCGCTATCTGGATGAACAGAGTTTCCGCTTCAACGCACGCAAGGGGACCGACTTGGATCGATTCATGGCCGCTGTCGCGACTGTCGGCGGGCGTCGTGTCACCTATCATCAATTAACCTCTCAAACGACTCACTAAACAGCAGATCGGCAAGCGGCAAGGACGCGGCAAGCGCAAGTAACTGCTCATTCAGGCAGTAGGTCAGTTTAATTCTGAGACTTCTAATAGTACCTGACATACTGGCGTTCCATCTCGCTGTGCGAAAAATAGGAGTGCCCCTAAGAAATACTTGAGGTGGCTCAATTCCCTGGTGCTGTAACCGAACCAGCCTTCTCCACAATTAGGACAATACTCTGGTGGGTCTTTTTTTATGTCAGACGGAGGCAAATTAAGGGAGGTTTTACATTTATGACAGAGTAAACGAACTGTCTTAATATCGGAAATGTTAATAGAATAGTCTTTGTTAATCGTCATTGGCTCCCCCATTCAAAATCTATCTCTCCCGACAAGCTACTCCGATAGCTTAGACGCCAGATGGCGCATGAAAGTGGCGACAGAATTGAAAATAGAAATCGCTTCTTCGGAGGTATATTTTGTGCCAACGTGCATAGTTGGATTTCTCCACGCCACGCTGACCGTCCGAAGGTGAGCTGCAATTTCTGCATAAATAGGTTCTACTTGCTTCCAAGGCTCTGTCTTTTCGTTATGTTTCTTCAGTATCTCTTTTTCGATAGGGGTTAGTATGGCAATCCATGCACGGTTTGATTCAGGTGGCGGAATTTGGATGCCGAAAGCGCGAGCTTTCTCAGCAAGAACTCTAAGGCCTTCCTCCATAACACGCATTAAATGGAACACACATGCAGTATTCCTTTCGAGTGCAAGACATTTACCGGCTTCTTCAATATCGTAAGCGGCAGAAGATAAATACTGATCGACGGCGGTACTAAACAGTGAAGGCTGCTTATAATAATTGACCTTGGCGGGATCAATATGAAGAAAAAGAACAGTAGATACTTCTGCGATTAGAATTTCACGTATAATCGGCAATAAATCTTTTACATCTTTAAATGTGTAGAACTCCGATTTGATCTTGTTCTTCGCAGTTTTCAGATTAGCGCAAGTAACATTTAATCCAAGCAAAGTACAGTTATATTCAATTGCACTCAAGACATTGTTAAGACCTTCCCTATCTTTATTGGTGAGTTTGCTTTTTAATGTAATGCCTTTAAATTCATATTCGGCACTTGTCAAATCTTCAATTATCCTAAAGAATTTTTCACCAAAGAATTGCTGCATCTCGTAGAGGCTCCAAACTACATAGGGCTTGAGCGGAAATACAGAGAAAGGTATAGTGCAGTCATGCCAACGCCTTTTGAACGCCTCAAGGAAGCCACCAAACAGATCCTCTCCGTAGCGAAAAAAGACCTGCCTAAAAAGAAGCCCAAAGCCTCCAAGTAGTTCGAGAGCCAGTTTATACACAGGGCTCTCCTGTGTCAAGTATATTACTGCCACTCTTTTCTATGAACAGTCATTCACGGATCGTCCAGCTCTCCAACTATCTGAGATTCTACGAGAACGAAGATTCCCTAGGATTCATCGGACTCGCGTGGCATTGCAGGCAGGGGATTGCCGTCTTTCCTGATGGAAGTTCATCTCTCCCCCAAGATAACGTGGAATCATGCGATTCGCGTCATCACCTGACATTCCGGCACAAATATTGACATAGCTGAGACCATTCACATCCAAGAAGGAGGAATGGCGATGCAGAAGCGAATGAGGAAAATCAGTGAAAGGGGAGCAAGTATTGCAGAGTTAATGGTGTCGCTCGCAATTGCGGCGATCATATTAGTGCTGATGGGATCAGAGCTGCAGGCCATGATGGGGAGGGTAAACCTTGAAGCCGCGCTCTCCGAAGTCGAGGCGGATCTTCGCTATGCCAGGACGTTGGCGATTTGGGAACGCCAACCCATACAGGTTTCACTCGATACGAATCACGCCACCATCACGCTCTTTCGCAATGGCGATCCCACGAACATCGTGCATGCCCCTCGCTCTTTGAGTCGGCGAGGGGTTCACAGCATTCATTCGACGGGAGGGATGTTGCTATCGTTCAGTCCACGCGGGACAAGTGCCACGCCTACGACTCTGACTCTGGAAGGACGTAACGGTGCTCGCCGTGTGCTCACTGTCAGCCTGACCGGCATCGTGCGTGTCCAATGAAACGCGGCAAGCTTGAACTCCGTTGTACCGAACAGGGTTCCTCTCTGGTGGAGGCGTTGGTAGCCATGTCCATCCTTTCCATCGTTTTGGCGGGATGCCTCGGGTTGTTCACCATGGCCGATGACGGCCTCGCCGCAGGCGCCAAGAGCCTGGTTATGACGGCGTTGGCGGAAAGTAGAATTGAAGCCTTGCGGACAGTCCCTTATCCGTCGCTGGTTGCTCCTGTTTTCACGGGAGACGGCGAGGCCCTGACCATTGAGGAGACGGCGGGCGGACAATTTCTCGGACGGCAAACAATCCAGGGAATCCTGATGACTTACACAGTGACGCCCGATAATCCAGTCCTGATTCGGTCACGAGCAGCGACAATCACGGTGGCAGCGGATTGGGCCGATCCCCGTGGCCGCCACCGAATGGTTCGATTTGGTCTACGCCGTGCCAATCCGGTCTATAGCGGGGTGATGCCATGACAGGACTTCTCCTAGGACACATGAAAGCCAACCCTGAATATGGAGCATCGCTCGTGGAAACGATGGTTGCTGCGGCGTTAGGCTTGATGATTACCGGTGCGGCGGTCGATGTGTTTGACCTGCACCACAGTCATTTCCTCGCTCAACGGGAGAGATCTGACTCGCAACAGGATATACGGGGCGGCGTAAATTTAATGGGAGCCGAACTGCGGCTGGCGTCTCCTATTACATCGATGCAGGCCCAGGAGCTCGTGTTCCGGGCGAACGTCAATGATGTGCAAGGATCCGTGCTGGTGCACATCGCGCAAGGTCAGATCACTGCGCAGGTGACTCCCAGTAATGGGTGGATAAGAGGCAAAACAGTCCGCTTCTGCAGCCTCTCGGCTTGCGAAGACCATCGGCTTGCTCACGATGCGACATCAGGCCATCTCGCATTATCGGATGCAATCCATCACGATTTTCCTGCTGGCAGTCAGGTCGAGGTAATCAATGAGGTCCGCTATTACTTAAGCCGAACTTCCTCCGTGAATCAGAAGTTGATGCGTGAGGTGGACCATGGAGCGAATCCTCTTATCGATCATGTCGAGGAGTTGTCCCTGTCATACTTCAAGGACGATGGGCGACAGGCGGATCGGTCCGAAGATATTCGTCTCATCCGACTGGAGCTTAGAACAAGCACAATTGATGGACATAGGGGACGAATCGTTCGGACCCACCGCCAAGAAATGGGAGTGAGGGCCTTATGACTACCGAATGCACCGAGAAAGGGGCCGTGCTTCTCACGGCGCTCCTGCTGGGAGTACTACTTTCTTTATTGGGCGGAGTTGCCATCAATTTTGCGATGACGGAGTCCGAAGGCGCTCGACGACAGGTCAAGGAAACGTCAGCCCGATTGCTGGCGGAGAGCGGGATCGAACAGGTAATCGCATGGTTGAACCATGGAGAGCTGCCGGGCCATCAAGAAGGAGACATTCTTCCGGTCTTCAGGGGATTAGTGACTTCGCCCGACGTAATGTATGATGCCGTTCGAGCCGGAGATGAGCGGTTCTTGAACGATCGATTGACTGGCGTCTTTCGAAATCTGGCTGAACTAGGGCGGATTGAACAGATCATCGTGTACGCATCCAGCCGTCCCGAAGGTCTTTGCACCGTGCAGGTGATGTCCCAAGCGTTGGGCGGAGTGCGCCGGTCAGTGTCGCTCGAATTGGGGGCAACGAGAATTGCTCCTCTCCACGCTGCGGTTCAGGCAGGCGGTGGAATGTTCTCAGAAGGCACGATGACACCGCGTATATGGGCGCATTGGGGGCCGGTCAGAATAAGTGGAACTGCGCATTTAGGTCGAAGCGACCAAGTTCCAAGAAAATCGGCCAGCGCATCAGTGACCGGCCTAGGATACGCTGATGGCGGTACCTTTTGGGAGGACCGATGGGTGGACGTGTACGTTGGCGGGACCGCGCAATTCGAGGATGCCGGCTCAGGTCTGCCCTCCAATGTCCATACGAATCAAGATCCAGCGCCTGGCCTGCCTTCCGATCCATGGCAATATCAAAAATTCAAAGAGCTGGCCATGAAAGCTGGATCCTACTATGTGCCGGATCGCGCGGGCAGGCTCTATCGTAATGGCGTGATGGACCCGGCCGTGGCTCAGACGCCCGATGCTGTGTTTGGGAATGAAGGTTTTCCTCAGGGATTGATCTTTGTCGACACACTCGATCAGGCGCTTCCGTCAGCCAACAATCTTCCAACGTTAGTGATGACCTCGCCGTACATGGAAGGAGTGTTCTTTATCAACGCGAATGTCGTGTTGAATCCTGAAGGACAAGGAAACGCGATTCCAGCGTTATCTCCTCCCTCAGATGGGACCACGAATGCTGTGTCTCGGATACCCGTCACTATTTCAGATGTTAGCGTTCAAGGAGTCCTCCATGTTACAGGTTCTGTCTCTACGGACAGGAACGTGAGGATCTTTGGGTCGCTTTCGGCTGAACGAGGATTGACCGGACGAGGACTTCTAGAGGTGTGGTACAACTATGATCTGGGGCGCGGTCTCGTTCAGGGGCTTCCTGTGGTCTTCCCGCTCTCCGGAAGTTGGAGGGAATGGGGATTGGCCCCAGTAGTTCCTAGTTTAGGAAGCCAATTACAGAGAATAGAGAGGTAAAGAGAACCCTTAATGAGTAGTACTCCCGGATTTTACCCTTCGAAGTTATTGTTTTTTAAAGTGTAGTTCACTTCTCCCCCCCATTGGGGTTTATAGCACGTCTTTTGCTTTTCCCTCTCCCTGGATGGAACCAACTTCGCGCTCTCAAATGGGAAAATGCATGCTAGGACGGATCAAGACAGGACAGGGCTTCAGCCTCGTGGAGGTGATGGTGGTCGTCGCTATTATTGGCGCGCTGGTCGCCGTTGGCGTCCCCAATTATATTACCTGGAACCAGAAGTACCAGCTCAAGTCCGAGGTGGGTAATCTGGCGGGAAATCTTGGCCGCGCGCGCATGATGGCGATCAACCAAAATAATCGCGTGGATGTTTATGTGTGTTATCTACAGCCAGCCTGTCCAGGGACCGCCGTGAATGCCACACCTAACCAGGTGACGGTGTTTTTCATAAATCCCGATGGTGCCATTCCATTGGCGCCCCCAGGCCTGCCGGGCGCTCCGGTTGTGGGGTTGGCGACGATCATCATGAACCCAATCGTCACCTTAACCAACGAAGCAGGAGCCGCCGTGGGCGCGCCCCAGACCGTGCGCTTCAGCCCCATGGGGCTTTGGGTCGATACTTTCAACATCTCCCCCAGTAACCTCTGCGTATCAAGTACAGATGTGCCTGGAGCTTGCCCCCAAACCAGGCAGGTGCTGAATTTTCAGAATCCTAACGCGGTCAACCATCGTATCGTCATCCTGCCGACCGGAAAGGTCGCATGGTGCTATACCGGCAATTGCGTGAGCTAGGGGAGAAGAAGAATGTATAGGCGCGCAGGTATCGACCAAAAAGAGAACCAGCGGAAAGAAGCCGGCTTCACATTGATTGAAGTCATGTTTGCGGTCGTGTTTCTCTCGATCGGTCTTTTAGGAATCGCCGCCATGCAGGACATCGCCATCTCTCGGAATATTGATGGCCGTCGCCTGACCGTGGCGACCAACCTGGCGGCCGAAATGCTGGAGCGGGTCCGGTTTAACGCCATCGGGAATTCAAAGGCGCTTCCGGGGCCAACCTATCTCTATCACAACATCATTGCTTGTACGCCTACAGCCCCTGCGGTAACGTGCCCTTTCACCGTCGTGAATCCTTGTCCAACCCTCTTTGCCACTTGCATAGGTCCCACTCCTGGAAATACCACGAGCATTGCGCCCGGTGCGGCAACGGCGCTCGGGGATTACAACCAGTGGAGGGCCGCCCTTGCAGCTGTCGATTCCAACGGCGTGCGCCTGCTTCCCGGTTCCATCGGGACTGTGCAGGCAGTGCCTGTTGATCCTCTGAACGCTGTCGGGCCAACCTCCCTTGAACAGGTCCGCGTCACGGTTCAGGTCCAATGGGCGTCGGGCATCCGGACCCCCACCGTTACCATGAACAGCATGGTGGCGCCATTATGAGGTGGAGGAGATGAAGGTGCGCAAGAGCCCTCTGGGAATTAAAAGAGAGCAGGGGTTCACCTTAATCGAGCTGATGGTGGCCGTCGCCGCGTTCTCCATTGTGTCGCTGGCGGCCTTCGCCGTGCTCGACAGCGGCCAGCGGAACGCCCTTATGAATGATCAGACCGTAAAGGTCCAGCAAAATGTGCGGCTGGCCATGGACCTCATTGCCCGTGATATCCGCATGACGGGTTACGGCAACCCAGCGGCTGGCTCACTGCCCCCCTGCGCCAATCATATGAATGCTCTGGACAACGCCCCGGGAGCTGATGGGGGACCGGATTCGATTAGCATTATGACCTTGAACCAGCAGGTCGGGATTCTCCAGCAGAATGCCTTGCCAGGCGCATTGTTCGTTAATCTTGATGTTGCCACTCTTGTTGCGCCCGTAGCTCCACGTCTTGTGACGTTTGAGGGCGTTTTCATCACCACCGGTACTCCCGGCGCAGCTGGCGTCCTCAACCTTTTGCAGACCCTTCCACCAACTGCTTCCTTTCCGATAGGCACTCGCGTGTTTGATCTGGCGTGTGTGACCTATACGGTGACCAACGCATTTGCGACTCCACCATTTCAGCTCATGCGCCAGGTAGGGAACCAACTCCCCGTTCCGATCGTGGATGGGATTGAATCGCTCCAACTCGCCTATGCTTTAGATACGACCGGCGCTGGTGCGATAACTGACCAGGCCGGCGGCGTAGCGGGAGTCTTTGATTGCCTGGATTTCGTCCCGAATAACGGTCCATGTACCGATGTCGTAGCTCGCCCTGCCGGCACGGGCACCATCACGGTAATCCCCGCCGCCATGGCTTCGACTCCTAGTCCGGTCCGTCAGGTCCGCGTCACAATAGTCGGGCGGGCCATTCCACCGGCCAATATGTACACTCCGAACAATTGTTGGCGCGATCCTACATTTACAGGCAGTGCTGTCATTATAGCTGAGGATCAGGTGCTGACCCAGGCTACGGCCTCGGTTCCAGCAGCGTGCGGACTTCCTCAAGGCGGCATCAGGCGACGGTCCCTTACCAGGGTCGTCAGTCTTCGTGAGACCACTTTGCAATGAGGAAACAGGAAAGGCATGTGACTATGGGCAGACTATCCCTGAAAACACAGAACCGTATTTGCGGCCGGGAAGAGGGCGTCGCGATGCTCACGGTCCTCATGCTGACCATCATTCTCACCGTGATCGGCATTGCCGCCATTACGACCACCAGTCTGGATCTCTGGATGGCCGGTGGGGAGCGCATGCGAGAAAGTGCTGTGGCAAGCGAGGAGGCCTGTCTGAGCAGCGGTGTGGCACTCATCCAACAGGTGCTGGAGAATGCCGCCATGCCTGCCCAATTCACGGTCGCAGGCGCGAATCCAAGTTTCCCTGGTGCAGGTTTTGGTATGGTATTCCCCGCGAACACTCTCGTGGACGAGATCATGGGGCACTTCGAAGGCACCGCTAACGCGGATCCTGATACTGCAGACCCTGCTCAGCTAGCCTCGCCTACATATTCGCCCAATGCTATCTTTTACCTTCCGACGAGGGCAAACCCGGTGTACACCGTGAACATGGACATCGACCGGCTTTACAAACGGCATGTGGTCGGCGGTCCGGCCGAATTCGCTGAAGGAATTAACATAGAAATCCTCTACAGGGTTACCTGCTATGCAATAGTCAACGCAGGCCCCAACCAGCAGACGGTGGGATCACTTTCCGCCGTGTACGTGTGCTACATGCGCGGGCCCGACCGTTGCCAGCGACAGAATGTTGGTTAGCGCCGTACTACGCCAACCCAGAAGGGACCCTATGAAGTTCCCTACGCGCACTGTCCTCCTGATTGTCGCAATCATGATGGGGGGCTGCACGGCCGAGCCCACCTCCCTCGCGCCTCCCTCCAAGCCTGAACGGCCTCCTGTTTCACTTGATGGGTCGCCTTCCAACAATCCGCCGATCATCCGTTCCGCCGGGATCTTTCCCGCCAGTGTCAGCCTCGAGGCGACATTGCAAGTCGACATCCAAGGCGAAGATAAGGATGGCGATCCGATTCACTATCAATACCAGTGGATCGTGAATGGTTTGCCTGTTCCAGACGGGACCGGGCCGCAATTTTTGACGGCCCAGCTCAAAAAGGGAGATGAGATCGGTGTCGAGCTGATCCCTAGTGACAGAAAAGTCAACGGTGCCGTCTTTAAAACGAGCCTTGTCATGGTGGGGAACACCGCGCCTCGGATCGACGAGATACATATGGAACCTGTTTCCGTTCATCGGGGAGAGATCCTCAAAGCGCGCGTGGTGGCGCGCGATCCCGACGGGGATCCGGTCCAACTCTCCTATAAATGGTTCCGGAACGGCAAAGAGCTGCCGGGGCAGCAGACCGACACTCTGGATACCAAGCCGTTTCGCAAGAAGGATCTGCTTCGGGTCCTGGTGACCGCGTCCGATGGGCAGGCCGCACGCGAACCGCTTTACGGCATGGCGGTGATGATTGAAAACGCACCCCCGCGCATCACCTCGACTCCCTCCACGGCACTCAATGATGGGCAATATCTCTATCAGGTGATTGCGACCGACCAGGATGAAGACGCCATCAGCTACGAGCTGAAAGAAGCCCCCTCGGGTATGACCATTGAGGCCGCCACCGGGAAACTGGCTTGGAGGTTGACCCCCGAAAGCAAGGGAAAGCACCACGTCGTGATTGTCGCCAAAGATAACGAAAATGCCCATACAGAGCAGGAGTTTGACCTCGAAGGGCAAACCGCTGCGCAACTTGAAGCGCAAACTCCCACGACGCCCCCCGCTTCCCCCGCGCCCCAATAGAACGCACTGCAGCCAAGACTGCAGTACTACGGAAAGAACGCAGTGCAGCCAAGACTGCGCTGCTACGGAAACCGCTCTTGTTTGTCCGAATTTCGCCTGTTACAATCTTCTCGCATAGACGGCATCGTTTACTGCTGATGGAGTGATTCCGCGCGCTTGCCCAACGTGGCTCTTCTCAAAGTCAAACTCAAAGAAGGCACCGATACCGCGTCTCTTTTCGGCAGCCACGACGCTCATCTGAAAATGATTGAAGAGGCCCTGGGGATCCGAGTCTCAGCCCGGGGCGAAGAAGTGCTGCTGAACGGGCCGGCGGCTGCCGTGCGAAATGGGGAGCGCCTGCTGGACGGATTGACGACCCTCATGTCCGAAGGCGTGACCTTACGACGGGACGACGTGGAGTACGCTATCCGCAACCTGCAGGGCGGGGAGGATCCTTCTTACATGAAGGAGAGTCTTCGAGACGGGATCGAGCTCGGCAGCGGCAAACGTGTGATCGTCCCGAAGACGCCGATGCAACGCCGCTATATTGAGGCTATCAGCAAGCACGACCTGGTCCTTGGCATCGGGCCGGCCGGCACGGGTAAAACGTATTTGGCGATGGCTATGGCCGTTGCCAGTCTCTCGCGACGTGAAGTCAACCGCATCATTCTTGCTCGGCCGGCGGTAGAAGCCGGCGAGAAGCTGGGGTTTCTCCCCGGCGATATGATCGCCAAGGTCAATCCCTACCTTCGGCCCCTGTATGACGCGCTGTATGACATGATGGATTTGGAGCGCGCAAATCGTCTGATCGAGCGAGGCGACATCGAGATCGCCCCGCTGGCCTTCATGCGGGGGCGCACGCTCAACGACGCCTTTGTGATTCTCGATGAAGCACAAAACGCGACCTCCGAGCAAATGAAAATGTTTTTGACCCGGCTCGGCTTCAATTCGAAAGCGGTCGTCACGGGAGACATTACCCAGGTCGATCTGCCCTCGGACCGTGTGTCCGGGCTGATCGAGGTGCGTGACATTCTCGTGGAGGTGCCCGGCATCGCCTTCATTTACTTCTCGGAAAAGGATGTCGTCCGCCATCGGCTGGTCCAAGAGATCATCAAGGCGTATCAGCGCCATCATGAGAAACCTCATCGTCCAGGCACCTCTCGCCGTTCGGATTGACGGGGGTGCCTGTTCTGCTGCGTAATCTCCAACGCTCGGTCCCCATCGATACAAAGCGGCTATGCAGGATGGCCGAAAAAATTCTCGCCGCAGCGCGAGTTGAGAATACCGAGCTCAGCGTCATCCTGGTCTCCAACCGGCGAATTCGCACCCTGAACGCACGCTATCGGAAAAAGAACCGGGCCACAGATGTGTTGGCATTCCCGCTCGCGATGGTTGGTCCTGTACGGCCCCGCTGCTCTTCGCGTATAAAACCACGGGCGCAGCCCCCCAAATTACTTGGCGATGTGGTGATTTCCTTATCGACGGCCCAGCGGCAGGCACAAGTACTCGGGCACGGCCTCTATGAGGAAGTCGCGCGGCTTCTCGTACATGGGGTCTTGCACCTCTTGGGCTATGATCACGAGCAGGGACCACAGGAAGCGGCCCGCATGATCCGTCGGGAGCACCGGCTTCTTCGAATCGTCGCTGCGACCTAAGCGCAATGGGAATTTGGGACCGTCTTGGACAGAGCCTGAGCAAAAGCAGGGAGGGATTAGCTCGCACCAGGGAAGGCTTGACCAAGACCCGCGAAGAATTCCTCGGAAATCTCCGGCGCCTGCTGCCCGCGAACCGGCGCATCACTCCGGAGCTCTACGAAGAACTCGAGAGCGCGCTGCTGGCCGCCGATCTCGGGATGGCCTCCGTCAGTTCCCTGCTGGCGTCGGTGCGAGAGTCGGTCCGAGAATCCGGCGAAGCTGACGGTAATGCGGTCCGGACGGTCTTGAAAAGCGCCATTGCGGAACACCTTCGTAAGGCCGACGCCGCGCGGCCGAACCCTCCCGAAGATGTTTCTCCTGCTGTGATCCTTATGATCGGCATCAACGGCGTGGGAAAAACCACGACGATCGGGAAGCTCGCAGGATTTTACGCGCAGCGGGGCAAGCGCGTCGTCTTGGTCCCGGCTGATACCTTCCGGGCCGCGGCCGGCGAGCAGCTTGAACAGTGGGGTCGCCGCGTGGAGGTGGATGTCGTCAAACCTCAGCCCGGCGCCGATCCTGCGGCCGTTGCGTTCGATGGACTGGCGGCGGCGCGAGCTCGGAAAGCCGACATTGTCCTTGTGGACACCGCCGGCCGTCTTCATACCAAATCGAATCTCATGGATGAGCTCCGAAAGATAAAGCGCACCCTCAGTAAGGCCATGCCGGGTGCCCCTCACGAGGTTTGGCTGGTCCTCGATGCGACGGTGGGCCAGAATGGGCTGGCGCAGGCGCACCAGTTCCATGAGGCCTTAGGAGTGACCGGTGTGATCCTCACCAAGCTGGACGGCACGGCAAAAGGAGGGATCGTCGTCGCCATTTCTGATCTGGGTCTTCCCGTCCGCTATATCGGAATCGGCGAAGGCGTCAAAGATCTTGAACCATTCGATCCCGACGCCTTTGCGGAGGCATTGCTGGGCCAGGAACTATGAGAAGGCTTCTTTTAACACTGGGGGTGGCGATCTTTCTTGTCTCTCCGGCAGGCTTGCCCGACATCTCCGAAGCAGAAGACCCCGGCTTCCGTCTGACGAGCCACGACCTTAATGTCAGCATCGAACCTTCATCCCATCGCCTGAGGGTTATGGATCGGATAGAGCTCCGCGCGATCGGCGAGAAAAACCGCGTGGCAGTCAGGCTGAATAAACATCTTGTGGTAGCGTGGGTGTCTGAGAATGGCAAGCTGCTCTCGTTTCATCCGCGCGAACTCTCCGCCACAGCTCCTGCCCGAGAATCCCCAGGAGTTGATGCCCGCCTCACCCATGAGATCATCGTAGAGTTGAATCGCGCGACAAAAAACGGCGAGAAGATTGTACTTGATTTCGATTATGCGGGCGAGCTGAACGATCCACCGAAAGAGCCGCGACATCTGCGGTTTGTCACACCAAGTGAAACCTCTGGCCATATCGGTCCGGAAGGCGTCTACATTGGGCCTGAGACAGCCTGGTACCCGGATCTCACCGATTCGTTTGCCGTCTATCGGGCGATGGTGACGACGCCACCGAAATGGGAGACGATCGGGCAGGGTATTATGGCAGGACGGGAAGTCACACCTGCCGGCACGATCACCACTTGGGACACCCGAACACCGGCCGAAGGACTCACGCTCACGGCGGGACAGTACATGATCACCACTGGCAATTGTGATGGGATCGAGACGGCGACATATCTGTATCCGGAGGAGCACTCCCTTGCCGAGATCTATCTGGGCTCGGCCTGTAGCTATCTGCGCGCCTATACCGCACTACTCGGTCCTTATCCATTTCCCCGCTTCTCAGTTGTAGAAAACTTTTTCGCCAGTGGATTAGGCCTGCCGTCCTATACGCTGCTCGGAACGGGATCGATTCGCCGCCGATACATTCAGCCGTATGCCTTAGGCCATGAAATCGTGCACTCGTGGATTGGTAACTACGTATACAACGATCATGGCGGGAACTGGGTAGAAGGTTTGACGACGTACCTGGCGAATTATTATTGGTACGAACTGCAAGGGGACAGGGAAAAAGCCCGTGATGAACGACGGTTAATGCTTTTCACCTATGCGGTCTATGTATCACCCCAGAGAGATTATCCGATCGCCCAGTTCAAGCAGAAAGTCGATCAGCGCGATAGCGCCATTGGCTATAGCAAGGCGGCGATGGTCTTCCATATGTTGCGTCGCGAGATCGGTGACGAGGCGTTCTTCGGAGCCCTCAAGCAGTTGGTCGCCGGATACGGCGGACGACATACGGGCTGGGGCGATCTCGAGACTCTGTTCAGCAAGACCGCTTCTCGGGATCTTCATCCGTTCTTCACCCATTGGATTGAACAGAGCGGCGCCCTGAGCCTTTCGGATGGAGCGGATCCCGACTTCAACCTGTTTCGGAGAATCCCTCGAACTGAGCTGCCGGCTATGCTAAACCTCTTCGTGACTGACCCACAACGGGTCATCATTCTCCCCCCAGGTGATACCAAAGTTTTGGAACCCTACCGCCAGATTGCCGAGAGGGTGTCGATGCAAGAGGGGGTCAAGACATGGGCGGCGTCGGATACTGAATTGCCAAGACTTGATTCCGCTTCCATTCTGCTCTTAGGTGGACCGGCTGCGGGCCCGGTGTTCAACTGGGCGAATAAGGCTCTGCCGGAGGGGACGAAACTGGAGCCCGAGGGATTTCGTATCGGCGGAAAAGAATACCGGGGAGCAGGAAACGCTCTCCTGCTTTCGGTCCGGAATCCCGATGATCCGACCCATGTCGTCAGCATATTCTATGGCCTGGCTCCTGATGCGGCGTCCGCCATTGCCCCGCTGCTGTTCTTTTATGGCTGGAACACGTATGTCGTCTTTGAGAATGGAAAGGTCATCAGTCGCGGCGACCTGGAGCCGCGAAAGCCATAATTTTGTCATGCTGAGCAAAGCGAAGCATCTACTTACAACCTGGCTTCAGACCCTTCGTTCCCTTCAGGGTGACATCTCTCGTGTAGGCTTACCGCTCTTCTTACTTTTCCTGCTCGCTAGTGCTTTCTTGGTGGCTGCCGGTTCTGAATCCTCCGACGTTGTCACGCCTGAGCTCAAGACGGAGCGCCATCTGCGCAACATCCGACAACTCACCGAAGGCCGGGAGAATGCCGAGGCGTATTTCTCCTTTGACGGCGCATCCCTGATCTTTCAATCCACCCGGGACGGGCGGGATTGTTATCAGGAATATGTGATGGCGTTAGGCAGCGGTGCGGTTCGTCTGGTCAGCACCGGGCAAGGTGTAACGACCTGCGGCTATTTTCTGCCCGGCGATCGGCGCGTGCTGTTTTCTTCGACGCATCTAAAAAGCCCGCTGTGTCCAGCGAAGCCGAGCGCGCAGGGACGATACCTATGGGCGCTGGATGATTATGACATTTTCACGGCCAACCTGCGTGGCGAGAATATTGTCCGCCTAACCGCGACGGCTGGCTACGATGCCGAGGCAACGATTGCCCCGGACGGCTCGCGAATCGTCTTTACCTCGGTCCGCGACGGCGATCTCGACATCTATTCGATGCGCTTGGACGGGACCGACGTAAGGCGTTTAACCTCCACGCTCGGTTATGACGGCGGAGCCTTCTTTTCCCCTGATAGCAAACGGATTGTCTACCGCGCCTTCCATCCGACCGATCCAGCCGAAGTCGCTCACTACAAAGAGCTGCTGGCTCGGAATCTTGTCGAGCCGAGCAAGCTTGAGATTTTCGTGATGGACGCCGACGGCCGCAATCAGCGGCAAGTCACGACAAACGGCGCCGCGAACTTTGCACCGTTCTTTCACCCTGATGGTCGTCGCATCATTTTTTCGTCGAATGTACAGGACCCCGAACGGCGAAAGTTCGATCTCTTTCTGATCAATGAGGATGGCACGGGGCTCGAGCAACTGTCCCGCGAAGGACGGTTCAACAGCTTTCCGATGTTTTCACCCGACGGCACCAAACTGGTCTGGGTCTCGGATCGAGGAGCGAAAGAGAAACGGGAATTCAACATCTTTCTAGCCGATTGGGTCCCATGAAGCGGTGGGAACAGTTTCTCTTCGGCGTCTCCTCACTTGCCATTCTCCTGATCATCGGCTTCAAGCTGCACGAGCTGGACATGCCCACCGCCCGATTTGTCCGGTCCTTTAACATTGGGATTGTGAACCGAATCGGCGATCTTATAGCCGTGGCGGGCCAGGGCGCAGTGCTGACAGGACTCTTTGTCCTGGTTGCATTGGTCGGATGGTGGTGGAAGCAGGATCGGCTCAAGGAGATCGGAGTGCGAGGCGTTCTCGCGCTGTTGTGGGTGACCCTCGTCGTACAGCTCTTGAAACACCTCATCGGCCGGCCGCGGCCCCGCTTCGCCCACGCCGATCAATTCGTTCTCGGCCCTTCCCTTGGTGAAGGCCTCGATTCTTTCCCGTCAGGCCATGCCATAAACGGGTTTGCAGCCGCGGCCGTCATCGGGTGGTTTCTCCCGCGGCTGCGGGTTCCTCTCTTCCTGCTGGGTGGACTCATCGGGATCAGCCGCATTGTCCGCGGCTCTCATTTTCCGACCGATGTCTACACCGGCGCGGTCTTGGGACTGGTGATTGGAACCCTCGTGGCCGCGGGATTCAAGCATTGGAAGGATCCGGCTTTTCCGCAATTGATACAGATAGCCGTGCCTTGGATCGTCGTTCTCTTCTGCGTGATCTGGATCATGCTCCATTCGGCCTCGCCCTGGCCTCAAGAGCGTCTCCATCTGATGATCGGAGTCGGGCTTGTCTTTCTTGGAATGCTGATACGGATCGGGGTCATCCTTCAGCGCCACCCGCAGTGGGTGTTGCGCGCTATCGGCAATATCACCATACTCCTGGGAGTCACGACGGCCTGCGCTCCGTGGTGGATGGCTGGGCTCATCGTCGCGGCCTTCCTACCGTATTTCACGGGGCAGCACCGACATGACAACACGTTTCTGTTCGGCCTACTCGGAAAGCGGGAAGCAGGCACCGTGTCTCGCTGGAAAGGCGAAGCCCTTGCCGCCAGCGCGGCCGTGCTGGGAATCGTGGTGCTGCGGTTCCTGCAGGGATTGCTCCCGCTGGCGTCGTAACCGCTTCGAATCAGGGTCCGGCGTTCGCGAGCGTGAGCAGCAGGGACAACGTGTACCGCGCGGCTGAGAGGAGAATTTCCGGATTGACCCTGTCCGCGGTATCTGAGGGGCGATGAAAATCCGGATGCCTACCCGAACTGACAATGGCCGCCGTAGAAACGCCCGCCTCGCTGAATGGGACATGATCCCCGCCCGGGAACAACCCGAAGAGTTCGATCTGATTGCTCAGGCCGGCTTGCTCGGCAGCCATTTGAGCTTGCGATTTCTCGATCCGCGAGAGCCCAACGGTAATCTTGCCATCCCCTGCGCCGGCATGATCGACATTGATCATCGACCTGGTCAAATGAAGAGGCGCCAGTGGATGCATGGTGTAGAACTTCGAGCCTAACAATCCCTGCTCCTCTCCGGCAAAGGCAATAAAGAGGATGCTCCGTTTCGTCCGGATGCCTGAGGTGCTGAGCACGCGGGCCACTTCCAAAATAACCGCCGTCCCGGAGGCGTTGTCGTCCGCTCCCGGAAACACCATACCGCCTTGGATGCCAAAATGGTCATAATGCGCGCCCAAGAGAACTGTTTCATTGTGAAGTTCCGGATCCGAGCCTGACCAGAAGCCAAGAACATTCGCAGCCCCTCCGGTTACGTGATGTTGCTCCATTGCCAGAATGATCCTGCTTCCCGTTTCTCCGGAACGACTGCCGACCGACCCTTCCATGTCACGCTGGAACGACTCGAGCGTGAGCGGCATGGGCTCGAGCAGAAAATCCGCCGCTGCCGGCGTGATCCAGAGACCCGGCAGCGGGGCTTCAGTCTGGCCATCGTAGAATGCCATGGGTTCCGTGCTCATGCCTCGGCGCTGCTCGTAAGGAGTGAGAATGGGGCCGGTCACGGCGAGATAGCCCACAGCGCCTTTCGCCCGGGCCGTTCTCTCTTTGTCGGCGTGCGATATCCGCCCGGGATAGGCCTTGGGCTGCCCTCGCAGGAAAAGCACAATCTTGCCGGTCACGGAAACGTTGTGATACTCGTCCAAGCCGCCCGCCGCATCGGAGATCCCATAGCCGACGAACACCACGGAACTAGAAAGCTCTGGCGCGGATGCTCCGCTTAGAATCGGCAGAAAATCAATTCCGTTTCTGAGCGACTTGCTCTGCGAGCCGGAGAGGATCTCGACCTGCACCGGAGCACCGATCGTAACGGTGTTGACCGGGAAGGATTGAAGCACGGCTTTCGGCAATCGCCGAACGATATAGGCCGCTGCCGCTTCCCCGCCGGGGGTGCCCGACTGCCTCCCATCGAACCCGGCTAGGGCGTCTACCGATTCCATGAGCTGCGCACGCGAGAGCCGGGCGGCAATGCGAGGGAAGTTAATCGGCTCGTCCGAAAGGGCCGGCGTAACGGCGGCCAGGAGCACACAGGATACGATGACCGGCAGTCGCATCTCAGAAGGTAGGGTTTTTAGCCAGCAGCACATAGCCATGACGGCTCAAGGCAAGGTGATAGTTGGAAGCTTCAGCCGGGAGCCGGCTGCGCAGGCGTTCTTGAGTCAAAATCATGATCTGGCCGGACCGCTTCAACAGCGGCTGCATCTTCTCCTCTTCACCCGGTTGGATGACGTGAATGCACGGCTTAATAATGCTGCAGTCCCGTCTGGCATAGAAGAGGAGACTCGGTTTAGGCCGTCCATAGGCGATGAGCGTATCGTTGGGGTCCAGATTGAGGCCGGCGATTGCGGCGAGCTCTTGCGGTGGAGCGATAAAGTACTGGTGAAAGCGAGGCATGGCAACCACGATCCCCAGTGCGGCGACAACCGCCATCAACAGGGAGGCCAGCGTAAAACTGAAGGCCGGGGAGCCTTCCAGGACCGCATATCCAAAGACGCCAGTTCCAGCGAGAATGAGGAAGCCAATAGCCATAGGCACCCAGCCGGGTTCAACCTGATTTGCCGTGGGGAATTCCTGCACGATCTGAGCGATAAAATGATCGTAAGCCCAGTCCACGCCGATAAAGGCCAGTCCCAAGCATCCGCCAAGAACCAGGGTCAGCGTTAAGGATGATTTCCCCAGCCACCCTCCATCGGCCTGCAACCGGTCCCACCACACCGAGACGAGCAAGGCGGCAGCGGGAAACAGCGGCGCGATATAATGGGGAAGCCGCGTGGAAGAGATCGTGAAAAAGAGAAAAACACACAGAATCCAAAGCGAGCAAAGCACGGCCAGTGCCTGTGATGCTGAAAGAGGCGTCCTGCGGGGGGTGCGTAAGCTTCCGAGAAGCGCTGCGGGAAGGTAGCCGCTCCAGGGGAAAAAGCCGAAGAAAAGAATCGGGATGTAGAACAGGATCGTTCCGCCATGTCCTCCGATGACCGAGAAGAAGCGGGTGACCGTATCCCCTTGGGCAGAGGCCAGATATCCTTTTCCGTGGAGGATAAACATGGCCGAGTACCAAGGCGCTGCTACAGCCAGCATGACGAGGGTGCCGGCGAACGGATGGCAATCGCGTAAAACCTGATTGCCCGATCGCCAGGGACGCGTCCACAGAATATAGGGAACCACTGCGAGAAGCGGGACCAACAGGCCGACGGGACCCTTGGTGAGGGTGGCTAGCCCCATCGCGATATAGAACACCCAGTACCAGCGCTTGGCGGGTCCCTGTCCATACAGGCCCAGAAAGAAGGCGAAGATGCTCAGTGTCGTAAAGAAGATGAGGACCATGTCCGTCAGCACCATGCGCCCGATCGCGAGAATCTCGAAGTTCAGCAAGAGCATTACCGCCGCCCGTAAGGCCGTCACGGGTCCGAGGACACGCTTGGCAAAATAGTATTGCATCAGGATCAGCCCCGTTCCGAACACGGCCGAAGGAAGGCGGGCGGTGAACTCGCTGACCCCGAAGACCCAGTAGGCGCCCTCGATCAGCCAGTAAGTGAACGCGGGTTTGGCGAAGCGCGGAGCGCCGTTCAGAGTGGGAGTGACCCAGTCCCCGCTCTGCAGCATTTCACGAGCCGCTTCCGCATTAGAGCCTTCATCACGGTCTGTCAGGCCCAGACGGCCCAGACCATAGAAGAAGAGGAGAGCGCACAGAACCAGGAGCAGGAGAGGATGGGCGCGTGGCCCCATTAATTGCGTGGGCTGAACGACGAACGAGCGCTGGCGGCAAGATTAAGATGAGCCTTGTTGCGGTGGATCAACATCAGGTTGCGAATATAGACGAGTGCCCCGACGCCTTGTCCCGCGATAAATACGGGATCCCTTCGGTAGATGGCATAGGCGAGCGTGATCAATCCGCCGATGAGGCTCAAATACCAAAATGAGAGGGGAATGGTGCTTTCCCGTTCGCGCTCGGATTTGAACCATTGCACCACCCATCGCATGAAAAACAGGCCTTGCCCGAGAAAGCCAATGGTGAGCCAGATCGTTTCAGTCGCGCTCATCGCGTTTCCTGTAGCTGTACCGCAGGCAGCGTTGCTGCATCCATTTAACGGCGATTAAGTCATAGAGTCCCTTGAATAAGCGATTGCCGATGCCATATTTCGACTGGCCGTGGGCGCGGGGATAATGATGGACAGGGACTTCGACCAAGCTAAACCCATGCATCCGCGCCAGGGCGGGAAAAAACCGGTGCATCCCTTCAAATAACGCCATGCGTTCGACGACGGTCCGGCGAAAAACCTTCAGGGAGCATCCGGTGTCATGAACGCCGTCGGCCGTGACCGCGTTGCGGACGACATTCGCGATCCGGGAGGACCATCGCTTGATCAAAGTATCGTGGCGGTCTCGCCGCCATCCGCAGACCAGATCATACCGCGTGGCAAGCGGGAGGAGCTGGAGAATGTCCGCCGGATCGAACTGTAGATCACCGTCCAGGGTGGCGATCAGCTCTCCTCGAGCATGACGAAAGCCGGCGTCGAATGCCGCGGTCTGCCCGCAATTATGATTGAAGTGGACCACGCGCACTTCGGGATGGTTTCCGGCAAGCTGGTCGAGGAGGCTGCTGCTGCCGTCGGTGCTCCCATCATCAACGTAGATGATTTCAAATGACGGAACCTGCCCGTTCAGTGCTTTCAGCGTCTGCGCGGTCAAGGGGTGTAGGTTATCGCGTTCATTGAAGACCGGAATGACGACAGAGAGGTGAGGCGTCATATCGTTTCTCGCAATGGATTTGTCGAAACGTATCAAATCAGACCCGCCGATTCAGGTCAAGAAGATTTAGGCCAAACTGATGTCAAGCCATTCTGTAAACGACGGGATGCCTGAAGCTACTTCTGCTTCTTACGTGGGTGGGTGTAGAAATAGATCCATGTGGTCACAACGATACTCAGGATAAGGATAACGGTCATGACCTGATCAAAAAATGTCCAGCCAAACGTCATCTAACTTCCTCGTCCTTCAAACCAGTATGCTCCGAAAAACAAAATTGCCATTCCAAGTAGCCCAACTATAACACTCGTGGCGCTTGCCTGTCCACCAACCGAACCCCCAACGACGGCGATCAGCCCGACTCCTTTTGCCAAGTCATAGAGGAATTTTGCGCTACTGTCTCGTTGGCGATCGGTCATGCCGTTGAGACACTTCGACTTGCAAAAGGTTTAAAGGTTTAGGCCTGGATTTCGGGTTAAGAAACTACCGAATATTCTCGATTGGTTGTCTTGGAAACCATGGTTTGTTAGAATCCCGCCGCCATGAGCCGTCCGCCCGCGACCAACGAAGAGACTCCTCCGCAGAGTATCGGGGAGTTTAAGCCAGTTGATGAATGGCAGGCTCACCTGAATGCGGTGTTCTATGGATTGCGTGAAGCCGGTGGCCGAGACCATTCGCAGACGATGGCGAGCGGTGACTATCGGTTGGCGCATGCTCTCGCCCAGGAGTTTTACGAAGCGCACCGAAAGCAAAAGGAACTTCCTCCGGCCCTCGTGATTCATGAATGGGGCTGTGGAAACGGCAATCTCGCCGCCTGCTTTCTCTCCCATCTACGCACCGTAGACACGGGCGGGACCTTGTACGGCCGGGTGCAGTACTGTCTTGTGGACAATAACCGGGAAAGTCTCCAATCGGCCCTCGAGCATCCAGATCTGCAACCGCATCGCACGCGGGTGATCTCTTTGCAAGCAGACGCGCAGGATCTGTCCGGCGTCCGAGAGCAGAGCGTGCATTGGATTGTCTGCAACGAGCTTTGGAATGATCTTCCGACGAAGGTCATGCTTCGCAAAGACGGAGAAATCGTTGAAGAGCAGATGCGGCCGAATCTGAGCGCCGAGAAGACCGGCCAATTTCAAGACTGGTTTGCCTTTGTCAAAGACTTTGGAGCGAAGGATGTCACGAAGCTGAAGGCTCAACCATCATTCCTTGAGGACATTATTTGGGAGAAGGACTATCAGCCCGTCGATTGGAAGCGGGTTCCCTATCGCAAGACGATCACTGACTTCTTAAAGCCGATCGAGGAACTCGTCCTGGTCCCGGTGAACCTCGGCGCCTTTGCTACGATCAAAGAAGCCAAGCGGGTATTGCAGCCGGGGGGACGCCTTATCAGCTTTGATGCCGGCACCCCTGATCCGGACATCATCGGAAAGCCCGACAAACCCTGCTATAGCCTGCTCGGTGGCCAGTACTCATTTATGGTGAACTTCGCCCTGTGTGAAGTGGTTGCCAAACATCTGGGGCTCAGGGATATTTCGATAGAACCTCAAAACGAGTTCGTGGGCCGCGAACTGGGCAAGAATGTCGTGACGCTCGTCGAGCTCCTCAATACCTATCCGTTTCCCGGCAAGCTCAAGGTATGGGAACGCGATCGCCTGATCCTTCAGGCGCTGAAGGCATTCAGCGCCGTGTACGCCTCTCCCTATCGGAGAACCATCGACTTTCCGATTCGTCCCGATGTCCCCGAACCCCAGCGGAGCGAGTTGGCGGCCCTGCTTCGTGATCTGCCCCCAACCGGGGTTCCCGATGCCATCGCTTATTTGACGGAGGATGAAATCCTGGCGGCCGTGCCTGATCTCGAAGAACTTGGATTCCCCAAGCATGAAATCCAGGAACTATTGGCGGGCTATAGCCTCTCCCCCCCTACTATCGATTATTATCGGTTCTCCCTGGTTGCATAAGATTTTTCTTGATATTCGAGAAATCATCATGTAGGATTCCGCCGGCTTAGGTAGTAAGTGCCCGTAGCGTAAAGGATTAGACAGGGAGTCTATTTACGAGGGATTTCGGAAGAGAGATTTCTTACGTCGGTCAAGCAGGGAGTTTTTGCTCTATTACTTCACCATTGGCGCCAGGTGAGTTTTCCAAATTTGGCGCAGGGGGCAGTAGAGGGCTTTGAACCGGGTGCCTGACGTCATCACCACAAGCGGGCGGACAATGGTTCAAGGGAAAGTCCAACCTTAAAGAGGAGGGTTGTCATGAGAGGAAGTAAGCTATCAGGGTTGATCGCCCTGGGCGCATTTGCGATGGTCGGAGGCATGGTGGCTACTGACCTCGCCTTCGCCAAAATCGATGTAGACAAGCTGACGATCGGCGGGGAGGCGCGGATCCGATATGAGTACCGCGTTGGAACGACCTTCGGCACCACAGCTACTACGGTCGCTGCGCAGAATGGTTGTGCTGTGGCTGCTCAGTGCACCGGCGGCCAAGCCAATGAGAGCGCGGCCAGTTCTCGCGTCCGTGTGAATGTCGGGTATGACCTCACTCCGGATGTCTCATTCTTTGCCCAGATCCAGGATGCGAGGACCTGGGGCACTGAGTGCATCGGCGGAAGCCCTTGTAGCGCCGATAATGGCATCGGTACCGTCTCGTCTGCTAACCAGAATGCCAGCGGAATCGACCTCCACCAGGGCTACATCCTGGTCAAGAATATCCTGACGCCGGGGCTCAGCGCCAAACTTGGCCGCCAAGAAATCCTCTTCGGCGATCAGCGCCTCATCGGCAACTTCAACTGGAGCCAAATCGGCATCGGGTTCGACGCCGCTCGGCTAACCTATTCGGTGCCGATTGTCGACATTGATCTGTTCTGGGCGCGAATCGTCGACACTCAGAATGGCGCGGGGTGTGGTGCGGCTGGTAATGCCAATTGCGCTGGGGTCATCTTCCCAGGCGCAGGACAAAAGGGAACGAGCAACCAGGACTTTTACGGCGCCTATTTGACCTTCAAGCCTGCGCCAAGCTGGACGATCGAACCCTACTACTTCCTGCTGAAAGACAGCAGGCCCGCCGTTGCCGGCATATTTGCAACCGTGCCTCAGGAGCCGGATCAGGCCAGAAATGTCCTGGGCACCCGGATCAACGGAAAAGCGGGTGGGCTGGATACCACGCTGGAAGCCGTCTGGCAGTTCGGCGCGGAGACCAGCGGAGCAGCAAACGGAGCGGGGGTTGGGGGCGCCACGGGTTTGCATGACCTCCATATCAATGCCCATGCAGAAGCATTCAAAATCGGCTACACCTTTGAGCCGGTTCCGATGAAGCCTCGCATCGGCTTTGAAGTGGACTACGCGTCCGGCGATAACTGCACGAACCAGGCGGGTGCTGCCTCATGCTCAAGCAAAGGCCATTTCAACACGTTCGACAACCTGTACCCGACGAACCACTTCAAGTTTGGGGCGATGGACTTGATGGCCTGGAAGAACAGTGTCGTTTACCAGTTCATGTTCGACGTGAAGCCGGATACGGTCAGCAAGGTCCAGGTGAATTTCAATCTTGTCCGGTTGGCTCGTGCCAGTGACAACTGGTACCGTTCGGGGCAGGTGGTTTATGCCACCTCCTGCGGAAACGCGACCGGGGGACTTTGTCAGACCGGGTTTTCGAATACCGCGCAGTCACTCGGCAAGGAGCTAGACATTCACTACTGGCGGACCTTCAAGGAGAAGTTTAAGTTCGAGATCGGCTACGGGCACTTCTTCACCGGCCAGTATTTTGACCAGATAGCCAAGAATAATCCCAATGGCGCCAAGGGTCCGATCAGCTCAGCGACCTTTAACAACGACTCTGATCAGAACTGGGGCTATGTGATGGGGTCGGTCCTGTTCTAAGATTGCTGTAGGGGCACGCGCTTCGCGCCCCTACTCGTCCGTAGCAGTGCAGTCTTGGCTGCACTGCGTTTTGATGGTACAAGACGGGGCCCGGCTTGCCGTAAGGCGGCCGGGCTCCGTTGTTTTTGTACTCTTTGTCGTCCCGCTTGCCAGTGACAAATCTCCTTGCCTTGCTGTATGATTGTCGGGTTCACAGTTAGACCATTCATTTTTCATCGTGGAGAGGCTACCCATGAAGGCAAAGTTTGGCGTAGTGAGTGGTAGTGGTCTGCTCGGAGCGCTCCTGGCGGCTGCCTGTACATTTTCCCCTCCGGCGGCGGCGCTGACGGACGCCGCCAACGTTCCTCCGCAGCTTGTTGAAGGGTTTTCCAGCATCGTGAAGGCCGTCACTCCGGCCGTGGTCAACATTCAGGTCACGCAAGGAGAGCGGGTGCGCAGTCCGCGCGATCCGCGCCGCCGCGATCATGAAGGTCCTCCCGGGCGTCCCGGCCCAGGGCCTTTCGGGGGAGCGCCTCCCGGCCCATTCGGGGGTCCCGGCGGACCGGGTCCCTTTGGGCCTCCCGGAGATCAGGATGAGCCGGACATGGGACCGCCCGGAGGAGGCCCCAATCGCCCGGAGATGTCCGGAGGATCGGGCGTCATCATAGATCCCACCGGGTACATCGTGACGAACAACCACGTCGTGGACCGGGCTTCGGACATTAAAGTCTTTCTTCACGACAAAAGGGAGTTCTCGGCGAAGGTCATTGGTACCGATCCCAAAACCGATTTGGCGGTGATCAAGATCGACGGCAAGGATCTTCCCTATCTCAAATGGGGCGACTACGACAAGCTCCTAGTGGGAGACATCGTCCTTGCGGTCGGCAGTCCCTTTGGCCTGTCCCAAACCGTGACGATGGGTATCATCAGTGCCCTTGGACGCGGGAATGTCGGAATTGCCGACTATGAAGATTTCATCCAGACCGATGCCTCGATTAACCCCGGAAATTCCGGTGGAGCGCTGGTGAATCTCAAAGCAGAACTCATCGGTATCAACACCGCCATCTTCTCCCGTACCGGCGGCAATGAGGGGATTGGTTTTGCCGTTCCCGTTTCGATCGCCAGGATGATCTCAGACAGTTTGGTCAAGACCGGAAAGGTGGTTCGCGGATGGTTGGGCGTGGGCATCCAGGAGATCACCCCGGATTTGGCCAAGGCGTTCAAGGTGAAGGAGCAGCGGGGCGCGCTGGTGAGCGACGTGAACGAGCATGGTCCGGCACTGAAGGCGGGGGTGCAGCGTGGCGATGTAATCGTCGAATTTGACGGTAAGAACGTCCAAGGAATCAGCGAGCTGCGCAATCGGGTGGCGGCGACCCCGGTCGGCTCGAACGTCAAGCTGAAGGTCA